>Ga0265293_10002651_pt1 | contig 35166 bp, 26 predicted proteins | sample Munlanlewell138R_FD_192505 | JGI IMG/M metagenome (GOLD analysis project Ga0265293, IMG submission 192505) | Leachate microbial communities from a municipal landfill in Southern Ontario, Canada - Leachate well 138R | ecosystem: Engineered > Solid waste > Landfill > Unclassified | place: Canada... | reverse complement strand
AACCCCTCGCTGTGCGCGGGTTTGCGTCTACCCCCTCCGCGGGGACACCCCGCGACGCCCCGTCCAGTTTTTGGCGAAACAGGACTTTGCGGCTGCCCTAGGCGGTAGCCCCAATGAATCAAAGTTTCCTCAAGCCTTAAAAACGCACAAAGGCAGCTAAAATAATCACTTGCCATAGCCTTTGTGCGTTTTGTGCTTAGTACTTAAACGCAGCGTTCCGCTGGAGCGTTGTTTCAAAACTTATGGCTAACCAAACTTAAGTCAAACCCCAACCATCCAAATTGCGTAATATAGAAAACTACCAAACACTCGTTATTAAAGTAGGCAGCGCCGTACTCACCAATGCCCGCAACGCTTCGCTGGATCGCGGCAATTTTTGCCGCTTAGTCGAAATGCTCGCGCGACTTCGTGCCGAGCACAAGCGCGTTGTACTCGTTACAAGTGGAAATGGCGCACAATCTTTTACTGAACTTGATTCCCTTTGCGCACCGAATCAACCACTTGGATGGCCACTTTATCGTTGTTTTTCTTCTTAACTCTTACAAACATGCCTATATCTCCTTCCCCAACGTAGACATAGCATAGTCATAATCTTTTTGTCAACATATTGTTTATCTGGGGCACTACATTTCGGGCTTAAATTACCCTCTACGCAGTTACTTGATTTCATGCCTCAATTGGCATCTCAACTGACAAAGTCGGGAAAACAGAGCCTTGTGGGATAAAACAGCAGCTGGCTTTTCCTATGTCAAGGATAAGTTAGATGCTTCAACTATTGACAAAATAGATATAAGCGTACGAAGAACGCCTCAATCGCACGAGATAAGGGTGGCGAGAGTCGAAGTGCAGGCAGCCAAGATTGAACTTCGCCTAAATAGTAGTGATGTAGAAGATTTAAAGAACGCTTTGCCATGGTTCAAGAAGTCTTTATGGATAGAAAGAGCTTTGATAAACTTTACTCAAGATTCTTTAGAGTACCTGCGGAATGTTTTCCGTAATGATGAGCCCCTTTACAGACATTGTAAGGGCATTAACAACGTTTTCATTCCAGCGTATTAGCCATTACCGCCAAAAATCAACACAAATGCTGGCAACACAGCGACGACAAATTTATCATTCGCAACGCATCCAAAATGGGAAATTCCCTGCCTACATTCGGGACATGCATCTCCACTGTGAGATGAACGTATTACTCCCAGGGCAAAGTTTGTGATATACAAAAACTCCGCCAACTGAAACGACTTCATCCTTGCATATTTCATAAAAATGATATAGAGTTTGAGTGGCTATATAAGCTGTTAGAACTCACGAGTTCTTTGTTGTTTTGTAAATCACCATACAGACACTGTATAAGCTGTCGTTCTATGGACGCAGAAACGTCGAAATAATGGCTTATAAACACTGCGATACACAATGCTTATGCGACTTGACCACACGTTGTACAAAAGATGTGCATACTGACCTAGAGCGAAGAAAGTACAAGCGGGGAAGAACTGAGATAAAATACGAAAACATCTCGTACTCGTTATAGAATCCCCAACGCGAACAAATTGCAAAAAAGAATGAATAACAGACACGTCTGCTCAAACCGTGAATTTAAGCAGCGCACCCAGCAACGCAATAGTCTGGTTTGCTAAAAACTTCTTGATTAAATAATATTTAATTTTGCCAAAAATTCATATTTTTGTAGGTTTAAAATGAAAAACTATGTCTTTACACTCCTCGTCTTAACTTTCTTTGTCTTAGCTAGTGCATGCGAAGACACGGCTTCAAGCATAGACCACAATCCGCTTAAACTCGGTTACTGCGGTGACGGCATAATAGAGTTCGACGAAGAATGCGATGATGGCAATCGCGTTAACGGCGACGGGTGCAGCACAAAGTGCAAACTTGAGCAGGAACTCTGCGGCAACGGCGAGATTGACGAAGGCGAAGAATGCGATGGCGGCGAAGGCTGCACAAAAGACTGTAAGCTCGTGAGTAAGCTCTGCGGCAACGGCGAGATTGACGAAGGCGAAGAATGCGATGGCGGCGAAGGCTGTACTGAGGATTGTAAGCTCGTGAGTAAGCTCTGCGGCAACGGCGAGATTGACGAAGGCGAAGTCTGCGATGATGGAAATAACATCAGCGGTGACGGCTGCAGTGCGGATTGCAAAAGCGACGAAAGTTGCGGCAATAATATTGTGGATGTCGGTGAAACTTGCGATGATGGAAACAAGATCAACGGTGACGGCTGCAGCGCAGATTGTAAAAGTAACGAACGCTGCGGCAACAAAATCACTGACTTACACATGGGTGAGCAGTGCGATGGCGAAGAATGGTGCGACGCCCGATGCCGAGATACACGAGAACCGCTTGATGATTTTGACGGCGACACGATCCCAGATGAACTTGAAGGCAAAGAAGAGGGCCGCGACACCGACGGCGATACCGTACCCGACTACCAAGATCCCGACTCCGACGGCGACACCATACCCGACGCTGTAGAAGCGCAAAACAACGGAAATACATGGAATAAACCCGTAGACACAGACGGCGACACCGTACCCGACTACCTCGATCTAGACTCCGACGACGACACCATACCCGACGCTGTAGAAACTGCAGATGACTTCGACGGCGACACCATTCCAAACTACCTCGACCTCGACTCTGACGGCGACACTATACCCGATGCCGTCGAAACGGCAGATGACCAAGATAAGGACGGAATACCCAACTTCTTAGACCTTGATTCCGATGGCGATGGCATACCAGACTGGGCTGAACTATACAATACACCATACGACGACGTCGATCTCGACAATATCCCCAACTTCCTCGACACCGACTCCGACGGCGATACCATCATTGATAACGCCGAGAAGGGCGATGGACCCGAAAGCCTCGTGAAGGGAGAGCAAACTTGGATGCCGCGCGACACGGACAACGACACAATCCCCGATTTCGTCGACGACGACTCGGATAACGATTCGGTTAAAGATACTGTGGAGCGCATGTTCGGCACTGACCCCTACAATCCCGATAGCGACGGCGACACCATCATGGATGGCGACGACGGCGTTGCCTACTGGGACGAAGCCACTAAACAATGGCTACCCATCGACAACGACCGCGACGGCATCATCAACGCGCTCGATCTCGATAGTGATGGCGACACCATTCCCGACAAAGAAGAATCCAGCTGGTTCTGCGTCTTAGACGATACAAAAGAAGAAAAAACATGCAAATTCGATGCTCTCGGTCGCCCAATCTTTGAGCGAATAGAGAAAGATCCTAGACAGAGCCCACCCGACGCAGATGGAGACGGTATACCCGATTTCCTCGACCTCGATAGCGACGGCGACGGCTTACCCGATCAGTTCGAAACAGTCTGCGCCGCCATCACCACACCTTCGCGCTACCTACCCGACACCGACGGCGACACTATCGCCGACGCCGTTGAATACGCATTTGCACCCTACAGCGACCCGCATTCTTTGATGTGTGACAAAAATAAACAAATTGTTGGTTCCGCCACCGATAGCGACGGAAACGATATAAAACTATATTTCCACTTCAACCCCCACGAAAATATCACCAAAGATGACAAAGAGATGACCTTCGTCCCCAAGGTCTCAAAACTCGACGTCGTCTTTAACATGGACACCACCGCGAGCATGGGGCCATACATCGACACCCTCAAGAGCAAAATCTCTGAGATGGTCACCGCGATCAAAGCGACCGTCAACGATAGCTACTTTGGCGTCTCCTCCTTTGAGGACTTCCCCGTATCCGACTACGGTTTCCCAGACTGGGATCGCCCCTGGCGCGCGCTCGGACGTCTAAGCGACAACGAAAGCCTCATTAACGCAGCCGTTCAACTATACGCCGAAGCCGGCGGAATCGGCTCCACCTCAGGCTTTGAAGCACTTTACCAAATTCTAAGCGGCAGCGGCGTGAGCTGGAAAGCATGGGAAGGCCCTGGCTTCTTTAATAGGAACGTCCAAACTTGGCCCGCAGCCTCCATTCTCTCACACACTCCCCCACCCGATCGCTGGGGCGGGCTTAACTTCCGAAACGCCAGCCTCCCCGTCATCGTTCATATGACCGACGTCGAAGGTCACGATAACGCCATTTGCACACAAAATCTCAACAACTGTGGACGCGAATCCAACGTTCGCTGCTGCGCCCCCTACTCCAACCTCATCAACAACCCTCACTACAGCGGCCAAGTCATCTCACTCGCCAAATCAAAAGGCGCGCGCATTATTACAGTGCAAATCCTCGAATCCTTAAAAAACGAGCAACTTACCAAACTTGCACTCGATACCGACGCTGTCGTCCCAGCCTGTGCCTTCAAAAAAACCGCTACCACTTGGAGCTGCGGCGAAAATAGATGCTGCACTGGTGATGGTGGCTCTGCCGTTGCGCCCGATTCCAACGGTAGGTGCGTACTTAAATTCCTCGACACCAACGCCGCACAAACACAGCTCGACACCGTCGTTGTACAAGGCGTGAATGCCCTTGTAAAATACGCAAAATTCGACGTCGTTGCGAAGCTGCGCGGAAAATCCTACCCCGAACTCGGCGCACAAGACTCCAGCTGCTTTATCTCCAAAATCACCGCCCTGCGCCACGAACCCCCACAACAAGAGCCCGACAAAAGCTGCTACGCCAGCCTCGGCGTCAAAACCGCCAGCTTCGGCGCCGCACACCATAACGGTTTCCAATCCTTCGCCGTCGGAAGCACGCGCGCCGACGACACCGCCAAACTCTTATTCAAAGTCGACGCCGACATCAGCGGCTGCCTTAACTACCAACAAGGACGCCAAGGAAAGGTTTACGAGGCCTACATCGACCTCTACGACCCAACCACCAACCTCGCCCTCGACACACAAACCGTTGTCATCTTCGTTGCCCCTTACATTCCACCTCAAGTTTAAGCGCGATATTACTTGATTTTCCCTTGCGGGGGGCAAGCCCCCCTACGCCCGAGCCTCCTCATCAATCGCTAACATCCGCAAATAAAATGCCTTGTATTCGCTCAACCGCTCATACAACGCATTTTATGCGGATCTAACGCGATTCATTTCGGGGGTCTCGGTCTACCCCCAAGCTTTTGGTCAAACTTAATTGTTCGCGACCATATTCATCATTCATATTTTTTGCACTATATATTTACTTTTCAAAGGAATATAGCAATGAAAGCCATAACACGCCGTAGTCTTTACTTTTTTGCAGCTCTTTGCTTTTTGCAAGGCTGTCAAGACGATACCGAAAAACCCCAAAGCTGCGATGAGAGCATCTATATTGCTGAATGCGCAGGCGACACCGCGTTAACTTGCGTCGATAGCAAAGTCGTATGGAAAGACTGCATCCTTGATTCGCAGATCTGCATTGACGGGCGTTGCGTCGACGGCAAACGCTGTGATTCATCGAATTTTGTTAAAAAATGCGATGGCAATGTCGCGATTTCATGCGTAAACGATTTAGAGCAAAAAGATATTTGCTCGCAAAGCTGTGAAGAAGGCAAGGGCTGCGTTCAAACGCACGTCCCTTGTAACGAAGCCGACTTCGTGGCGCGCTGCGACGGGAGCAACTTGGTACTTTGCAAAGAAGGTAAAGAGAGTAGCGATGCTTGCCCCAATACTAATGAAGCATGCCACCAAGGCGCTTGCGTCGATAAATCGCTTCTATGCAGCGCAAACCACAAAAATCGCTGTAACGCCGACGCGCTGATCAGCTGCGAAGATGGGCTACTGCAAACGAGTGCATGCTCTGAAGATGGCGCTATGGTTTGCGGTATCGATGCTGATGGCGCGACAAACTGTGTTGATGCGCAAACTTGCGATATCAACGACGGTTTTAGCAATCGCTGTTTGGGCAAAAACGTGGTTGTGACTTGCGTTAACGGATTTGAGAAAAAGAGTGCTTGCGCTGAGGATGCCGTATGTATGAATGGCGCCTGTATTAAGCGTATTCCCTGCAATAAAGCCGATTTCGTTCCCACTTGCGTTAACGGCGCAGCACATCAATGCATCGACGGCATTGAGGTCAAGGTAAGTTGCGAAGCACCTCAAGTCTGCCAAGATGGAGCTTGCATCATTGACGCGCCAAGCTGCGAACTAGAAGGTTTTGAGCCAAAATGCTTAGGCGACAAAATCGTTCACTGCATCGATGGATACGAGCAGGCGAGCGACTGCGATACCGGCACAGTCTGTGGTAAAAATGACGAAAACATTATCGAATGCGTCGAAGCAACAGCTTGTGATGAGAGCTACCCCGCGAGCTGCGATGGGCGCATAGCGATAAGCTGCATCAACGACCTAGTCTCTAAACTCGCCTGCGATAAACAAAGCATCTGCGTTGAGGGCGCCTGTAGAGCTTGCACCGAAAACGAAATCGTTTGCGACAATGTCTGCGTAAACACCGCGGAAATGCATCTTAAGGATTGCAACACTTGCACCGAAGGATACGGTAACTGCGATAATGATTTGTCTAACGGTTGCGAAGCAAACTTAAGCTCCACAAAGGAGCATTGCAAAAGCTGTAACAACGCATGCGTCGATGAAGCAGTGTGCAGCGCTGGAACTTGCATTGCGCAGTGCAACGAACCCGAAGTTTCGTGCGAAGGCGTCTGCAACGTTTTAGCCGATGTCCACATGAAGGAGTGTAAACTCTGTGAAGACGGCTACCGAAACTGCGACGAAAATTGGCAAAATGGCTGCGAAGTCGATCTCGGCGCTAAAAACTTACAAAGCTGTGGCCTTTGTAAGGATGGCTTCCTAGACTGCGACAATAATCCCAACAACGGCTGCGAAACACAGTTTGATAGCCTCAACATGTTGGACTGCACGCGTTGTAAAAGCGGCTACGCCAACTGCGATAACAATCTTTCTAACGGTTGCGAAGTAAAACTCAGCGATCGCAACTGGACGAGCTGCAATGTTTGCCGCGAAAACTACGCCGACTGCGACAACGACGCAACACATAGCTGCGAAACAAATCTACTCAGCAAAAACTGGAGCGCCTGCGGCGTTTGCAGTGCTGGCTTTGGTAATTGCAATAACAATAGCAGTGGCAGCTGCGACGTACGGCTTAGCAACGGCGCAAGCGCTCAAGCTAGTAATGCCTGTATCTGCACTGCGGGCAAAGCCAACTGCGACAACGACTGGACTAACGGCTGCGAGGTCGATCTCAACGCGATGAACTGGACCAATTGCTCCAAAACCTGCAAAGCAGGCTGGATCGATTGGGACAAAGATCCCAGCAACGGCTGCGAACTCAAGCAAGAAAGTACTACTTGCCAAAACGGTCAAACGCGTGTTTGCTGGCCCTACGACTTTGAGCCCAAAGGCACATATTGTAAAAAAGGTACGCAAACTTGTACGGGTAACGAGTGGTCGGCTTGTGTTGGATTCAAAGGTCCCGTTCGTGAAGCTACTTGTAGCGATTTAGATGTCCCTTTTATCGCCGACGGTCAGAACCTGTCCCTATTAGATCGTGATTGTGATGGTTTTCCAGATGGCTGCATATCTCCTTGCGAGGCTAAAATAGAGCCAGACAGCTATATAGGATGCGAATATTGGTCGGTATTTTTAGAGAATCTGATTCCCACCAATTTGACGGTAATCATCAGCAATACAGGCACGGAAACTGCTAATGTAAAAATATATAAAGTGGGGAATGTTTTATATAAAAGTGAAGTCGTCCCACCCAATACATCAAAACAAATACCACTTTCAATTAATCCTAATGCGGGTTCGGAAGGAGCATACTTTGCTGAAATGCTCTCTGGAAGCAGCCAACTTCCCTTCGGATACCGTATTATCTCGGACAATCCCGTTACAGCATATCAGTTTAATCCCATGGACAAGGCCAATGCCCATACCAACGATGCGTCCCTACTATTACCAGCAAACGTTTACGGACGTGATTACGCACATCTAACTTGGGCTGAGGACGCAAATCTTTGGCCAAGCTATATCTCAATTGTAGCCGTTGAACCTGGGAACACCGTAGTAAAAGTAAAAGCGAAAGCAGCTACCAATGCTGGCACACAATCAATTCCCTCTATACCCGCTAATGGAGAGCGTACCTTCACCCTTAAACAGTACGACGTTTTAACTATTGGCTCCAATAGTACCCATTACTTAGGTTCACAAGTCAATGCCGATAAAAAAATTGCTGCTTTTTCGGGCAGAAGTTGTACTAGAATTCCAACAAACTTTGTAGCTTGCGACCACCTCGAAGAGATGTTGTTTCCTATCAAGGCATGGGGAAGCCATTTTCATGCGATTAAAACTAAACCGCGACGCTATGAGCTGGATCAATGGCATATTTTGGCTCTACACAATGGCACAAAGATACAACTCTCTTCACCGTTTAATCAAACCATCACTCTCAATGCTTTCGAGGTCTATAAACTCGCCACTTCCCGCAACTTTGAGATTAAAGCTACTTATACAGATGGTGGTGTCGTGAAACCTGCACCAATTCTGGTAAGCCAATTTATTGAAGGTATTGCTCGCACATACTCAAACCAAACGCCAGCAGCGGTAAACGCTACGGCTACTTTCCCTGCCATTGATGCAATACGCGAAGCTCCTATTCCGCCAGATCCCAGTGACCCGCACAGACCACCACCACCTAACACGCACATAGAAACGGGTGACCCTTCGGCTATCTTGAGCGTGCCCGTACAACAATACCGTAAGGACTATTCTTTTATGGTTCCGAGCAGTTTTGATTACGATTTCATTACCATCGTTGCTCCAAAGAATACGGTTGTTAAATATGATGGTGTGGCTATCCCAGCCAGCGCTTTTCTCTCGTTTGGAACAGGCGATTACGTTTATACATATAGGATGCTGAAAAACTCTAGCACTGCCCCTGGCGGTACACACACTATTAGCGCCGATAAACCCGTTGGCATCAGTGGCTACGGATTTTATCAAGCAACATCCTATGGTTACCCCCTCGGACTTAACCTAAAATCCCTCAACACCGTTATTCCGCAGTAAGCTTTTCGCTCCTGCGCTTTATTACAGCTTTAAGCTTTCCCCATCAAACTCGGTCGCAGCCCTAACTGCTTCTTTTTTTGGGATTATTTAATATTACAGGATAATCGTTCAAGCATTATTTATTGCTTACCCCTCAAAACTCACAAAAGCTTCTAGAATCTACCTCTAGCTAGCCTTTGTGAGTTTTGTGCTTATTAGTAAATAATTGCGCCCCTTTTGGGCGTTGTGTCAAAACCCATAGTTCGGCTGAACTTAAGCCAAAATCCGTCAATACAAATTGCGAAATATAGAAAACTACCAAACACTCGTTATTAAAGTAGGCAGCGCCGTACTCACCAATGCCTGCAACGCTTCGCTGGATCGCGGCAATTTTTGCCGCTTAGTCGAAATGCTCGCGCGACTTCGTGCCGAGCACAAGCGCGTTGTACTCGTTACAAGTGGCGCTGTGGCTTTGGGTCGAAGCCTCATGGGTATGGAAAAACCAGATCGCAGGCGCTCGCTCCCCAAACTACAGGCTCTAGCTGCCATCGGGCAATCGCTGCTTATGCAGTACTACGAAAACGAATTTCGCCATTACGGCCAAAAAGTCGCTCAAATTCTGCTTACACGTGATGATTTAGAGCATCGCACGCGCTTTGCCAACGCAAAGCGAACACTGGCGACCCTACTCGAACTCGGCGTCGTCCCCATCATCAACGAAAACGACAGCATCACCACCGACGAAATACGTTTTGGCGATAACGACGCGCTCGCCGCGCGCGTTGCCATTATGGTACGCGCGGATTTGCTTGTCGTTTTGAGCGACATCGACGCCATTTACACGGCAGATCCCAAAGTAGAACCAGAGGCAAAGCCAATCTACGAGTGCAAAGCCATGGACGAATCGCTCGATAGCTACATCGGTCAAACAAAGAGTAGCGTTGGCTCAGGTGGTATGCTCACAAAACTAGAAGCCGCGCGCATGGCGGCGCTATCGGGAATATCGACCATCATACTTAACGGCAAAAACCCCGATAACCTGCGTAGTGGTTTAAACCTAAAAGCAGGAACTATGCTCATGGCTTGCGAACAAGCCCAACGCCAACATAAACTTTGGTTATTAAGCTTAAACCCGCATGGGCGCTTGTTTTGCGACGATGGCGCATACTGCGCTGTTTACCGCCAAGGCAAGAGTTTGCTGCCCAAGGGCATACTACGCGTTGAAGGCAACTTCTCTGAAGGTGAAGCGGTTGAGCTTTGCGGCGAGGATGGCAAGGCATTTGCTCGCGGTATCACGCACTATAGCGACGCCGACATCAACTGCATCAAGGGGCAGCACTCCAGCGAAATACATAGAATTATCGGCTACCACGTCTCAGATACCGTGGTGCATCGCGATGATCTTGTTTTACTTCAGTAACTATTACCACATGAGGTATGCATGAAATACTACGACATTAGTAGAAGCATTTCCCCGCAGATGGCGGTTTACAAAAACTACGAAAACAAGCGTCCTAGTAGCAAAACCGAAGCCGATTTTGATACACGTGGTTTTTTTGAAAACTCGTTTTGCAGTAACCTGCACACGGGCACACACATCGATGCACCGGCTCATATGATCAAAGGTGGCGACAGCATCGACAAAATCGATCTCAATCACTTTTATGGCAAGGCTAAAGTCTTTGACCTCACTGATGTTCAAGGCGCTATATATCGCAAGGATATCGAAAAACTCGATATCAAAAAAGGCGATATCGTGCTCTTTAAAACACGTAATTCATTCGTAGAAGAGTTCGACCCAGAGTTTGTATATATAGAAGAAGACGCGGCGCAGTATCTCGTTGATCTTGGCATAAAAACCGTTGGCATCGACGCGATGAGTATTGAACGCGGTAAGGCACACCACCCCACCCACGACATCATTCTTGGCGCAAAGATCGCCGTCATTGAAGATATCCGCTTGCGCGAGGTCGCAGAAGGACTATATATTTTAACGGCGCTACCACTGAAGCTAGAAGGACTTGAAGCCTCCTTCACGCGCGCCGTGTTATGGGAACTAACAACGGATTAAATGCACTACTCGTTATAAGAGAAAATGCAAAATTCGTCTGGTTCCCCGAATTATATTTTAATATAGGATCTAGAATGAATATAAAAAATCTTTTGTTTTCTGCTAGGGCGCATCCTGCTTTGCGCGATTTTAGCTTGCTAGCCTTTCGTGTCTTTTCAGGTGCAGCCATGCTGACGCACGGCTACCCAAAACTACAAAAAATCCTTAGTGGGGATCTCGGCTTTCCCGACCCCATCGGCTTAGGCCCGGCATTATCATTATATTTGGTGACTTTTGCGGAGTTTGCCTGCGTGATTTTGCTTATTCTTGGATTTTTTACGCGCCTATCGACGCTACCTTTAATTTTTGCCATGTTCGTTGCTGCTTTCATCTACGATGGCGCAAACGAAACGGCGAGAGAACTTGCTATTATGTATATGGCATCATACACATTCTTGTTTTTTATGGGGCCAGGTCGCGTTAGCATTGACTACTTTATTACGCGAAGAAAAGCGGAAAAAAAGACTTAATTCGACGCTGGCCTGCTGTTTTTGCTCAGGGCGAGTTTTTGTGCCAATTTTGAGGGGGTAGCGCAAGATCACCCAAAAAAGAAGGTTAAAGCCGCACGCTGTGCAAAGGTTTGGCGAACAGCCAAAACTTTGCACAGCGTAATGCGGCTTTTAGCTTATTTTGCGGGAAGCTTGCGCGAGGGGGAAACTTCCCCCGCCCCCTAAAAAACATTCCAAACAGCACTAAACTGCGGTTTTGCTATCAAAACAATTTTTTCCATCACGCTTATGACAGACGTTTGAATCGGTGCCACAGCGGTAGCAGACCTCGTTTTGGAGGTACTCGCCGTCCTTGACTTGGCGAAAGTTCTCGAAGGTGACTTGGGCGATTTTTTGCAAGGCCTCGCGCGTGAAAAAGGCTTGGTGGGAGGTGATTATGACGTTGTTAAAGGAGAGCAAGCGGCTGAGGCGGTCGTCTTGAATGACTTTGTCGGAGAAGTCCTCGAAAAAGACGTCGGACTCTTCCTCGTAGACGTCGAGGGCGGCGCCGGCGATGGTGTTAGCTTTGAGGGCTTCGATCAGGTCGGCGGAGTTGATGAGGGCGCCGCGGGAAGTGTTCACGATAATGGCGCTCGGCTTCATCATTTGCAGGCGCTCTTCGTTGACGATGTGGTGGGTTTGGGGAGTGAGCGGGCAGTGCAGGGAGAGGATGTCGGATTCTTTGAAAATTTCGTCGATTTGGACGTATTCAAAGTTTGAATTTTTGGCAGGAAATGGGTCATATGCCAGAACATTCATTCCAAAACCCTTACAAATATCGATAAAAACTCGGCCAATTTGTCCTGTGCCGATGACGCCAGCGGTTTTTCCGTGAAGGTCAAAGCCGAGCAAGCCCGTGAGTGCAAAGTTGGAGTCGCGCGTGCGGATGTAGGCGCGGTGAATTCGTCGATTGAGGGTAAGGAGCAGGGCCATGGCGTGTTCGGCGACGGCGTAGGGCGAGTAACGGGGAACGCGGAGAATGGGGAGCTTGTTGAAGGCGGCGCGGACGTCGACGTTGTTGTAGCCAGCGCAGCGCATGGCGATGGCTTTCACGCCGAGTTGGTGTAGGGTTTCGATAACTTCGGCATTGATGTCGTCGTTTACGAAGGGGCAAACAATGTCGTAACCCTTGGCCAGCATGGCGGTGTCGGCGCTCAACTTAGCCTCATGATACTTTATTTTGTAGCGATAATTTTTGTTTTCTTCGTCAAAATATTGTTTATCGTAAGTTTTTGCGTCAAAAACACATATTTTCATGGAATTGCTCCTATTTTGTGCGATTTTGCCACGCCAATTCGTGGCGCCCCCTATATGCGTATGAACGCAAAAAAATCAATCTTTTTTCGGGGGGGGGGAGAGCGGGGAGATTTTTGCACAGCCCTGTCGACTTGAAACTTCGCTTTTTTGCCTTATGATTGGGAGCATCGCCCAGAGGCGACTCGCAACATTTAAGGAGTAAAAATGAGAGTAGCAGTAATTTTGAGTGGTTGTGGTGTACGTGACGGAAGCGAAATTCATGAAGCGACCAGCGCCTTGATTCAACTCGATATGAGGGGACATAGCGCGGAGTGTTTTGCGCCTAAAAAAGCGCAGGCCTTGGTGGTAGACCACGTAACGGGCAAAAGCAGCGAGGAACGACGGGATGTTTTGGTCGAATCGGCGAGAATCGCACGAGGAAAGATTGCAGCTCTCTCGGAGTTAAAAGTCGCTAATTTTGACGCTATATTGCTCCCTGGTGGCTTTGGCGCGGCGACGAATCTTTGTGATTTTGCACAAAAAGGCGCAGATTGTACGATTGATGCCGACTTAGAGCGTATTTTGATCGAGGCGCACGCGGCCAAGAAAGTCATGGGTTTTATGTGTATTTCGCCTGTTATCGCGGCTCGCGTGTTTGGAAAAAACGGTGTTAGCGTAAGCATCGGGGATGATGCCCAAACGGCTGCCACTATTGAGAAAATGGGCGCCAAACACGTAGTTTGTGCGGCCGATGAAGCCCATAGCGATATTGAAAACAAAATCGTTACAGTTCCAGCCTATATGACGACTACGTCAATTGCAAAGTGTTTTGCTGCTGCTGGAGCCCTTGTCAGCGCGATGGAAACGCTATAGATGCATGACAGTTCTATGGGGGACTAGAAGCTTTTATGGTTTATGAGTGCATTTACTTCGTTGTATTGAGGGATCTTTAGCAATGACAAATTTATTCGAACGAAGTTTTAAAGCTGCTTTGCGATTACTGGGCGTGCAGAAGATCTTTTTTCTGGCCTTTTCGATGGTTTTCGCACTTAGCTTTTTTGGCTGCGAGGATTCAGACGATGAATTAGCGGGGCCTGTACTTTTCAGCTCTGGTTTTGGAGACTATTCCAATAGCCTGCTCAAATACGACGGTCGCTTACTCGTGCTCGTTTCGGGGACGAACCAAATTAAAGATGCTCTCACAAAGGAGGTCTATATCGATCTCGGGGTAGGCGCAATGCCCTTCGAGATGATGGTGCTTGGGGAGAATTTGCTCGTAAGCGCAAATGGCGAGCATACGCTGTTTATGTATAAGAAACGAGAACTCATGAAGAGCCATGATAAGGGAAAAAACCCTTCGTCTTTAACCTATATCGATGATCACATCTACGTGACATATTCAGGCGATTTTACGGCCGAAAAACATGGTTCAATAGCTAAATTTACTAGAGATCTCGATCTCGTCATTGAGGTCGAGTCTCAATGTAACAACCCGCAGTCTGTGGTCAAAAAAGGCGGAGAGCTTCACGTTATATCTGGGGGAGACCTCGATTTTTCAGAGCCGCCCACAAAACCCAAATCCGATTCTTGTGTAGAAGTCTACGACGATAAGTTGAATGCTAAAAGTGTTTTTCACTACAAAGCCGACGGACTGCGAGGCGCATTTGGAAACGCCGTCCTTATTGCAGAAACGCTCTACATCGGGACTGGAACCATGGATGGCTACTTTAGCTTTGATGGCCTCCTGTTCAATGCGATCGAGCATTCCAAAGAGCAAGGTATGAGCAAGCTCTATGAACATAACGGCAATCTTGTCGTCGTTTACTTCAATAACTCTAGCATCAGCGCTAAAAAAACGGTGGCTCTTCCGGAGCATTCGGGTCCCATTGATTTGTTTTACGACAGCGATGAATCGGTTTTTTATGTGCTTTGCACCTTGAATTCTAGCATCTACAAAGTAAAGCCATCTGAACTAGGTCTATGAGATTCTGGCTCATCCTTTTCCTCTTTCTATACTGCGCAAGCAGCGCATGGGCGCAAGAAAAAGATGGGCAGATCTCGCACAGTATAAGCGCTAAAAATAAAAAAATAGCCTACCCCGAAATCGAGCCCATCACGCATTCGCCGTTACACGACGATGAAAAAGTAATACGCTATGGTGGTGGGCTCAAACTCAACTCGTCTTACAGCGGTAGGGTCTCACCGCTGCGCGATGAGCGTGTTACGCGCCAAGTACGGGATACGCATTATCATTTTATGCTGGGAAAGAGCTCCAACGTCGAATTATATTCGCCATCAACGACTTTTCTCATCGATCTCGACAGCATGGATCACAGCTATGATTTTTATTCGCGAAAACAGAGCTATAAAATAGATAGAGAACTCTACCGCGTATCCTATCGCAAGGACGTCGTTATGCCCTTTGGAAGGCTGCGCCACGTTATTGGGAATGCAAAGCACAAAGTGCTGGGTGATGTTGAGCAACCCACTAGCTTTGAGAGCGCGAGGTTGCGGGAAGAGAACTTCCTTATTTCCTATAGTTTTGACGTCAAACGATTTTATCTTACGCTTGGCTACGCAAGATCAAAGCAAGCGTACTCCAACCCCTACCCCATGCTCTCCTTCAGCGAGTTGCGGGAAAGCCTATATGAGCGCAACCTTTTTTTTGATTTTTCCTATCGACTCAATCAGCTACAAGTAGGCATCAATTACAACAACGTTCGCGGCTATCATGATCGGCGTCAAAGGTATGATTTTAAGGATCACGCCGCCGTATTTTACCTACAATATAAGGAGGCGCCCTTACAGTTTGAGTTCCGCGCTGGCACCCACGAGTTAAACGCGGCGCTTAAACTCGATATTTGGCAGTTCCAAATTTTGAGCGCTTTGGAGCGACGCGTACCGAGTTTGGAGGAACTTTACGGAAAGCACGAGTACCTCGATGGGAATCCCCAATTGCGTCCAGCCACGCGTATGCGCTTCGGTATGGGGTATCAGGATAATTTTGATTTTCCAAACGCGGCGTTAAATATCAAGAGCCAGCTCTCGCTTGTTTCAGACCACGATCGCATAGCCCCCTACCCTAAAACGATTTACTACTATTCATATCAAAATTTGGCTTCCCAGCAGTTTTTGCAATACCACTTACACGGCGATTTTCGCCATGCAGTAGATGGCTTTTCCTACCAGCTACAGCTTGATTATGCCTACCGATACACCATGCATAGCTCTAAGCCCGTCTTTGGGCTTTACCAGCAAGACCTGCGTCTCTTTGCGAGCGTATCGTGGTTCAAAACTTTCGAGTTCAGCGCTTTTTACCACTACCTCTCCCCAACGCGTGTTTCTTACGGTGTAAAGACCGCGGCAGTTCACGCTAACGCGGTGATGTTCTCGATCGTTGAACGACGCATGCGCGTGTATTTGCTCTTGCGAAACCTCAGTGATCGCTCGCACTATTCCAAATACTTGCGTCCCATCAAAGGCTTTGAGGCCTTCATCGGGCTAGCCTACAACAAAGAAGCCGCCGACTTCAGCGAGTGGGACCGCGATCCGAGCGATACGAAGTTTTATTAATCCTAGAATTTGAGAGCTTTGCAAGGCGGGAAACCCTTTTCTTTGTGCCAAAGAAAAGATGTATCCCCCCGTACCCCCCCTTCCCCAAAGAAAGCACTCTTTTAAGCACTTTTCGAATAAAATGTCGTTCTATCTTCACCTTGCCTTATTTTATTAGCATTTTTAGCTTATATTTCTCTATAAAATGTCTCATTTTGTTTAAAACTGTATCGGATTTGTAAAATTAAATTCACAATTTCTAGCCGTGCAAAGGTCTCAATTTTTTAGGGAAACTCTGATTAATTGGGGCTACCGCCCCAAACCCCGTTTAAGGGCTTTCGCCCTTGGAACCTAGGGCGAGCGCAAAGGATAGAGCAAATTGTGGGACTTCCCCCACAAAAAAATAAGCTTGAAAAATATTGATTTGACGACTTTGCGGTTGCCCTAGAGACTTCCCCCACACAAAAAGAGCGTGGTACTTGGCATCAATCCAAGCATTCCGTTGAGTAAGAGTCATCTGAGCAGACATTGCACCAGCTGTACTCAGGTCGTCCCAAGCCATATATGCCGTCACCTAGGGGGCGGCATTCGTCCTTGTAAAGGTAATTATCATAGCAGCTGCTGGTGTAGCCCTCTGGGATGCAATCGATGGAGCAATCGGCGTTTTACGTACACGTCGGTGGCACAGCAATTGGAGAAGGGCAAGCATATGGGCTTGGGATCGACCAGTTCATAGCTTTTGTTGATGGTGTAGTATAGCGCGCAAACATTGCCGTTGGCTGCACAATCCACGGCATAAGCCCTACCTTTCGTTAAACATTGAGCTGGTTTTCATGATATCCCTTTTTAGTTACACATCCCATCGCTACATTCTTGTCCAGGCTCACAAAGGGTGCCTGAACACTGACACTGGGTCTCACTTACGGCCTTTCCACCCTCTCGACAAGAATAGCCAATAATGTTGTCGTTGCTTAGTCCTATGACGCAATTGCCTTCAATATTGCAGCTTTCAAAGGGCGAGCATTGAACCCCACCACAATCGCAACGACCGCCAACACATGTTTCAAAGGGGCGGCAAAGTTTCCTGCCACATCGGCATTGCTCCGGTGCCGCACACTGCCCGCCATCACCGCAAACAAGAGCCGTAATGTCGTAGTCGATGCCGCACACGCACTCACCTTCGTAGCAAATCTCATGCTCATTGCACTGTTTCCCGGCACAGTCACACTTTCCATTCACACAGCTTGAGCCCAAAACGCAGGCTTTGTCGCTGTTGTTACACACGCATAGGGATTCGTTGTCACAGCGGCCTGTTTCGCCACACCCTAGGGGCATAAAGGCGGCCCAATGGGCTTGATACCAATCTTTGTAGAACGAAAGTTTAACAGATTTGGCGCCGCAAATGCAGTGATAGTCTCCATCGTCTTCCATCTCATGCTTGTAACACAATTCCCCAGCCCCACAACGGTTCCCGCCAGCACACTCACATTGTCCATCCTTACAAAACTCCCCCTTCTCGCATAGTTTATCACCACACATACAGCGTTCATCGACGCAGCGCCCCTCGCCGCAAGCGCGGTGGCGCCCACAACGGCACTCCCCATGCTCGCAAATCTCCCCCTCCACGCACCGCTCACCCAAAGGACCGCAGGCACACGCCCCCTCAACACAGGTCTCACCGGGCCGACACTCCTGCGTGCCGCATACACAGTGCTCGTTTTTGCACCCACCACCGTTGCAAAAAACGTCTCCACATTTACAGGCCCAACCCACAATGTCGCCCCCGCAGGTGCAAGGCACTAAGACCGGTCTACACTGCGTCTCACCCAAACACAGCGAGTGACCGCAGACACACTGACCCTCTAGACACTGCTCCCCATAAGTACAGCTCGTCTCCGCACAGGGACATTGTTCTTCTTTACACAGACCTCTATTATTGTACAGGGAGCGAGTCCCCTTGGCTAGCAACTCTGCCCTTCTATCATCCTCATCCTCCTTGAAAACTCGCCTAATGTTCCAATAATCTGAATCGCGACATCGCCCCCCAATACATACCTCCTCGTCTTGACAAGTCACGCCACCACAAGTGCAGCGCCCCTCAACACAGCTTCCACCAGGCCCACACCCAGTGTTTTTGCCACAAAAACAAGTCAAGCGCATCCGATTTATCGGTGCCCACGGCATAGGCTCCTTGATGTATGCAAAGCTTTGCCTGCCCTCTGTCGTTGGCATCCAATCACAGCGCTCACCGGCAACACAAATCTCGTCGCCGCACAAATTCAAGCCCTCTGGCGTACACATCAATGTGCCCTTACCACTGCGATCTAGCTCCAGCCCACCGCAAAGGCACTTACCATCCACACAAAGCTCGCCCGCCAGACACTGCGCAAAGATCACTGGCAAGCGCCTCATCTTGCACCTCGATTGGGTCCTCGTGCTGCACCTGTTTTGGCTTATGACAAGAGCAAAGTATAAGGGCAATAACTAGCGTTATATGCATTGGAATTAATAGCCGCGAAAAAGCACTCAACATAATTCTCTCCTGTTCGCGAGTTGTGTGAAAATCCCCAAGGAGCAAAAGCATTTAGCATCTGATTTTTATGAGATCCTACGTGCACACGAGTTGCGCCCCGCACACGCATTGGTGTATTCAATGGATCGCCATGATCACCCCAGGGCAAGCGCAAAGTTCTCTAAGGGGCATATTTCCTAGTTAAAGCGTTGGAAAGCAGTGCCATTCGGTAGTCTGGCCTAAGGATTGCCTGGAACCTACTCTTCACTAAAGAGTGCCTATCACCATTGTACAATTTTGGATATTCAAAGTAAACTGTCGCAGTATATTCATCTTTGTGGCCAAGATTTTTTCTCTTAGCCGACTGGTGTCTTCATGGTATGCATTATCAAGCACATAGTGAAGCCCACTTTCAATCTTCCAGTGTGCACGAATCAATTTGTGAGTTTGCTCTGCATCTAGCTTCACACTGGAGAGCTAAAAGCGTTTCTGGTATAATTCTTTGGAGTTTGATAAGTTTTTTCTGTACGCATCCACAACAACGACACTATGACTGCAAGATTCGTTGCTCTTGGCTAGGTGGTTCTATGTCTAATTCTTTCGCATTCTTGCTTCGTGCCCAACTTGGCGGATTTCGTAGGCTTGTCTCTTGATATACTATTTTGTCACTTTTTGCTACCGCCAAAAAGCCATAACTCCCTCTTTCCATATATATCTTATGCCAGTCTGAAACGGTATGCTTGCCAGTAATCCCAAACTGACGCGAAACCTCCAGATATGATAGTTCGTTCTCTTACATAGTTGAGAGCACTTTGAGTTTAAATTCAGCTGAGTACTTTTCCATGATGCGGATCTCCATATTTATTAAGCCCAGTTTTTCCATCAAAGCGTGAAACACTTTGTTGGAAAAACTGGGTGCAAGGGCGTAGCCCTTGTAAAAGGAATTCCCCTTCGCAAAAAGCATTCCAGCTTTTTGGGGCTAGATCGCCGTGCAAAAGTCTCAATTTTTTAGGAAAACTCTGATTAATTGGGAATACCGCCCCAAACCCCGTTTAAGGGCTTTCGCCCTTGGAACCCGGTTTTGTGTGTAGGGCACTGATTTTATTGGCTTTCTTGATTTAATCAAGGGCAGGTTTGAAACCTACCCCCTACTGTTTTTACATCAATCAGAGCATCCTTAGGGCTTGCAGAACTCAAAGTTTTATCTATTCAATATTCGTTCAAACAAACCTTCAACGTATTCGCGCGATTCTTCTTCTTTGTCCATCGCCGCTCTCGTAACGCTGCGCAATTCAATGCTGCTAAGATTATCCTCGAGTTTTCGCAGTAGGATGTGGTGGGATATTTCGCTAATATGCTTAGTTCCACTACTCTTGTACGCAATAATTTCGTAGGCTGGATTACCGTTCTCTTTAAAGGGCTCAATGCTCCAAGTCAAAACGAATTCGACACTCAATATGTATTTTACCACTAAGCGCAAATCGAACTCTGTAACGCCATCGCTCTCTCTGTAATTTTCAAGCGTGTAGTTGTCGGTCATATGCACTGGCGCCACAACGTCCGCAATTTTAAAGCGCGCAACGACATCTTCAAGCGGCATAAACAAGTAGCCCTTCGCCTCAGCCCACACGCCGTCGTCCGTTCCGCTTACCACCGATAATACTTGAGGAAACTCGCCGTTTGGCAAAAGCTCTGGCCAATGACAATGCGTCGCAATCGATATGGGTTCATGCAATTCGGCTTCACCGCTCTTATCTGCACCCTTCTCCATATTTTTATGCGTCGCCACGGACGGCGGCGGTGTATGCGTTGTTGTGCATGCGACGCTAAAAATCGCCAAACTCAAAAATAACCAAATACTTCGTTGCATATCTGCCTGAATGTTTAAATAAAATTCATGATTATATCTTTAAACCGATATTATCGGCACCAGAGCTTTCACGATGTGAATCGAGGTCTAGCGGCATGGGCTCAATTCCACGAGTTCCCAAATACAGCGCCTCGGGATTGAGCAAAACGCGGAACTTATCGCGTACCTTTCGCGCGATAGCCGATGCAAGCGTTATCACTTCAGCGCAGCTCGCCCCACCGCGATTCGTGATGGCCAAGCAGTGCTTTTGGGACAAACCTGCGCGTCCGCTCATATAACCGCGCTCATAGCCGCATTGCTCAATGAGCCACGCAGCCGACAGCTTTACCCCGCCCTCTACAGGAAACATCGGTATGGTTTGTGCTTTGTTATCCTTGAGCCCGCCAATTGCAGATACGTGACTGCGCCAAACGTATTGCGCGCTCAAGCGCGAGGCGTCCATCTCGGGGACGATGGGGTTGGTAAAAAACGATCCCACCCCATGGGTGTTGACGTCAGCGCTATCGTAAACCATGCCTTTGCTTTGACGCGTGTTGAGCACATGTTTTCGCAGTTGGGAGGCGTTACGCATATCCATCATGGCCAGGGAGCGAAAACCGTGCGCTTCGCTGCGCGCTTTGGCCGCTTGCGCGTCGTAGGGTGCAAGTTGTAGGCCAACACGTAAAACTATCGGCCCTTGTACTTGGCCTTTAAGGCGAGAGTGTCGATAGCTAAACTCCATATCCTTGGCGCCTATGCGCTTCACGCTGAGATCCGATGGTTCTAAAATATCGATAAACTCGATAACTTCCGAAATCTCTTGACCATATGCACCGATGTTTTGCACCACCCCACCCCCGCAGCTCCCAGGTATCCCACTCATCGCCTCGAGCCCACCCCAGTTTCGCTCGCATGTCCCAACAACGACGTCGTCCCAATTCGCCCCCGCATCGACTTCGACGCGATGTTTATCAAGAAACTGTATATCCGCCATTTGCAGATGGATTACTAGCCCCTCGAAAGCCTCATCGTTGATAAGCATATTGCTGCCGCCACCCAGAATAAAATACGGTATATTCTCGGTTTTAGCGTGCTTTATCGCTTCTTTTAGGGATTCCAAGTCATTGACTGCAACAAAACGCTGAGCAACACAACCTATACCCAAGGTGCAATACTTCGATAAATCCTGTGCTTGAATGTCAAGAACCATGATACCCCTAAATCTAAAGAAAAGCCAAGAAACAGAAAACGTTTTTTATTGGCAATATCGATGCAAATCTTAAAAAAATTCGATTGCAATTACTAAAAACAGATTAAAATTGGATGAAAGGTCCAATAGCCACTTCCGCTTGGAAGTTGACCTTTGTCGGGAAGTGAACGAGCGCCGTTAAATCGACGACAAAGCCAATATTTTTGTGAAAACTCCACATAAAGCCGAACTGCAAACCAGCGTGTCCTGGGCCTTTAAGTCGGTAAACGTCGGTGAAGTTTTGGAACTTTGGCCCTAAATTAATCTTAGCCGTAGCATCCCCCCAGCCGCCCAGAACGCCGAGGTAGAGGCGGTGTGGTTGATTGAGGAATACATAGCGTACCAAGCCACCAAACATATAGGCAAAGTCAATAATTTGGATACGCGCGTATGCGCCAACTTGGAAGCTCTTGGGAAGGTTAAAGACCAAATCCGCGCGCACAAAAAGCGGTACAGAAGCCACTCCAAGCCCCACGCCTTGAAACACGGGGCCTTCATTTTTTTGACACCTCGTGTCCTTGTGGCAATTCTCTGTCATTCCCTTAACCACACCAAAACCTGTTCCCACGACGGCGCTTAGCTGGAATATAGGATCCCCGTAGCCCAAATCTTCCTTCTCGCACTCACCAACGGTAACGGTGATGAACGGTTCAGCGTAGGAGGCCACCGACGCAACCGCTTGGTTCTGGCGATTAAGAGCTTCGATGTAATACTTTATTTGCTTCGCGTCCGTTTCGCTGGAGGGGATAGTCGCCGAGAAGAGGCTTGGCTCTTGAATTGAGGGTGTCATATCTATAGAGCGATACTCCTTATCGCTGTCGGAGAGATAGTACAGTTTGATGCGGTATACGTCGGGATGCACCGGCACTATTGCCTCGACGGTAAGCGGCTTACATGGTTGAGTCGAAGAAATACCTGTATGAATAACTTCGGGCTCTTTTACGATGCTCGCAACACTCGTTGTCCCCACGGTATTACGTGCTCGCTCCAAAATCACCTCAAGCTCGTTGCTCCTATAATCGGCGGGTATTTGGACATCCCTGTTGATGGCAACCGCGCGAACGAAGGAGTTAAACGCCTTCTCCTCAGCTATAGCCTTTGCGCTATCTTTGAGATAGCCATAACTAATGATAGCTTGGGCCAAAAAAACTTGTGCCGTGTAGGCTTCTTTGAGGCCTTCCTTTTCAATGATGGCAATAGCTTGTGAGATTTTCTCCTCCGCCGCCGCAAACTCCATAAAATCGTACTCTTGCATCGCCTCCTTGCTCAGCTCCGAGACGAGGCTAGCGCTACTTTGAGCATAGGCGTGTCCACCTAAGAGCGTCAGGGCTGCGACGCAACAAAGCAGTACAAAATACTGTAATCTTCTCATCGTTTTACCATCTCTACTTGTATTAAATTGCCTACACCTAGCTCTTCACAGATAAAAAAAGTGCCCTACCACTCAATGAGCAGTAGGGCATTGAGCGCTACGTCATTATAACACCAACTTTAGCTGAAGTGAATAGCACTATCTCGAAGTGATGTGAATCTCAACGCGACGGTTATTCGCCTTACCTTCCGGTGTATCGTTGGTATCAATCGGTCGGTCAGGACCAAAGCCCTCGCTAACCATGCGACCCTTCTCAATACCACGTTTAATCAGTTCAGAGACAACGCTCTTTGCGCGACCCTGGCTGAGCTTGACGTTATTCCTATGTCTACCGCTGGAGTCTGTATGACCTTCAACGCGGATGTGTATGGTCGGGTTGTTCTTGAGAACCTTGGCGATTTCATCAAGTAGAGGCTCAGATTGCTTCAAGACCTTAGTCTTATTCGTTGCAAAGAACACTTGCTCCTTGAGCTCAATGCGATCTTCTGTGACTACGAGGTACTTATTAGGCGGTGGGCAACCATCTTCCTCTAAAACACCCTTCTCAAACGGGCACTTATCCGAACCCTGGCAATCTGATAGCTGGCCTAGCATATTCATCTCGCTAACCCACGGGTCACAAACGCCATCCCTATCGGGATCTGGGTTGGGGCAACCCTTGAACTCGGGCACGCCACGAACGGTCGGACACAGGTCAGAGCCGCTGCAACCCGGGAACTTCTCCAAAAACCCGAGCTTCTCTACCCATGGATCACAAATACCATCGCTATCCGTATCGGGGTTTGAACAACCGCTGTAAGCCAATTCTCCAGGGGTATCCGGGCAGTGGTCCATACCTTGGCAATCAAAACTACCAATTAAACCAGCCTCTGACACCCAAATCGAACAAACACTGTCTTTATCGGGATCGGGATCGGGACATCCCTTGTATTCTGCTACACCCGGAACATCTGGGCAGAGATCCTCAGAGTCGATGATCCCGTCTTGATCGCGATCCTTCAAAGCTCCGTCTTGGCAAGCTGGATGCGAACTAATCCGTTCCGCATCTTGCATATGCGCGTAGCCAAAAACCACATGATCCTCGGCTCGTCGCCCATTCCCATCGCCAAGCTCCATCGAACCAAACTCGCCGTGAGCCTTACCCAGAGCAAATTCTTTAGGCGCGCAGCGATACGCCGGACTCTCAATACGCTCCGCTGTTTCTTTTATCTGCTTTGTTTGCGCCTTTAACTTGTTCGCATCCACACAGCCCAGCGAAGCCAACATCAACGCCGCTACCACAGACAAGAGCCCAGCAACCGCCGTTTTCTTACTCATAAATATCGTCTTTTTACTCAACATAATCACACTCTTATGCAGAAAAACCATAAGGTTTCGTTAATCTTTACCGCAAATCGACTAATTCTCACTCTCAACGCCATCTCCAGCTGTGTCTTGCTCAACACCATCTCCAGCTGTGTCTTGCACTGGCGCTGCTTCCGCCTGAAACTTCGACAACGGACTTATCCACGGATCCTCTTGCGCCTTCTTCTCTGCCGCCTGCGCAAATTCGATCGCCCGCTTCGCATAGTCAACTGAATCGCCAAACTTGGAGTGACCCCATAGCTCATCAGCTTTCTTCATATACTCCACCGCATTCGTGTACTCATAGGGAGCCAACTCCTCAGCATTAACCGCTTTGGCCTTCGCAATCGCATCTTTCGCATCCGAAATATTGGTCGTCGACATGACGGGGCCGCAGGCCACTGCGCTCGCCAAGAGGAGCAAAAATACTAAGATAAATCCTACATGTTTGTTAATTCGCATGCTTATCGCCTCAATTTAATACGCGCCGCCTCGCAAGAACTGCTCTTTACACGCGCCGCCACAAACCATTTCCATAAAAACATCGGCCACCACGCGTTACTTGTAAACAACAAGACAGGCAGCCGCCCGTTTTTCATAACCCACTTATGACTTCGATGCAAGCTGCGCGCAAATTGCACCCATAAACTGCGCAAACACCCATACAACTTTATTTTTTGACTTCTGGGGGGGAAGTTTCCCCCTAGCGCAAGCTTCCTTCATGATCGCTGGCTTCACGCAAAATTTTATGCGCTGTATGCGCCCACAGTGCGCATCCAACGCATAAAATGCGTTCAGCCAGCCCTCATTCAGGTGATCTTGCGCTACCCCCTCGAGTTGAAGCCTTAAAAAACACGCTGAGCGCCGCAAAAAACAGCCCCCACAAGCACTCAAGCTAAGCAAGGAAAACCCGGCGAGCATTTTTTATAGGAAAACTCTGATTATTTGGGGCTACCGCCCCAAACCCCGTCCAAGGGGTCGAAACGAGTAAAACTGAGTGTTTTACGAGTTGATGACCCGCTTTCGCAGTGAGCATGTCCAAGCCAAGCTCGCTTGAGCTTGTGACATGCGAGCAAGAAAAAAACCGTAGGTTTTTCATGAGACTAGATTTGCGCAATCGAACGCAAGCCTGCGTGAGTGCAGCGCAAATCGTAGTCGGAATTGAGGAACTGAGCCCTTAGAACCCGTTTTTGCGTGTAGACTATTGATTTTATTGACTTTATTTTAAAAACTCAGCTCAATCTCTTAACTTTCATTAGCTCTTTTTATGACTAACTTTGCGAGACCTTTGCACGGCTAGAAATAACGAATTTAATTTTACAAATTCGATACAGTCTTAAACAAAATGAGATATTTTGTAGAGAAGCACAAGTTAAGAATGCTAATTAAATAAGGCAGGTGGAAGATAAAATGACATTTTATTCGAAAAGTGCTTAAAAGAGTGCTTTCTTTTTAGTGCCACAGCCGTCTAGGCTGTGGCCGTGTCGCGATTGAAGAGGGCTTTGCATTAATCAGAGTTTCCTTAAACGAGCTTTGAGGCGCTAGCCCCAAAGCCTCTTTAAAGCGTTAATCCGTACTCGAACCGTCATCAACAATGTCGTATTTCTTCATAAGTTTACGAAAATATTTGCGGTCGATATCGGATTCACGCGCTGCTTGCGAAATATTGTAATTATTCCTCTGCAATAGAGACAAAATATACTCGCTCTCAAAGCTCGCCAACCACGCTTCTTTAGCGTCTTTAAAGGGTCTGTCGCTAAACTCAGTGAAGCAGATATTCTGCACTTCCACAAATTTTGGCCCCCCCTCGCTCTCTTCTTGCTCCGACTTCACTTCCTCGGGCGCGGGCATCGCTTTAGACGAAATATGTTCGGGCAAATCGTGTAACTCAATACAGTCACCATCTGCCAAGGAACAGGCGCGTTCAACAATATTGAGCAACTCCCGTACGTTACCCGGCCACTCATACTGCGTCATCGCATCTAGCGCCTCGCGCGAAATCGAACGCAGTTTGAGGTTGGAATTCGCATCGCGGTTAAACGATGAATTCTTCAAAAAGTGCTTTACTAAAAGCGGTAAATCGTCGATCCGATCCCGCATGGGCGGCAAAAATATGCGCACAACCGATAGCCTATAAAAAAGATCTTCCCTAAAGCGGTTGTTACGAACTTCATCTTCTAAGCGGCGGTTCGTCGCCGCCACCACACGCACATCCACAGGAATCGGCTTTGCCGCACCAACGCGCCTAACCTCGCGCTGCTCAAGCACACGCAATAACTTTGGCTGAAGCTCTAAAGACAACTCCCCCAACTCGTCCAAAAATATCGTCCCCCCTTGGGCTAGCTCAAACAAACCCTGGCGCGTCATAATCGCACCCGTAAATGAGCCCTTCTCATGCCCGAAAAGCTCCGACTCAATCAAGGACTCTGGCACCGCACCGCAGTCAAAAACAACAAAAGGCTTCTTGGCGCGTAAACTCATCTTGTGGATGGTATGCGCGATAACCTCTTTACCCGTCCCCGTCTCCCCTTCTATAACAACAGTCGCATTGGTTGGCGATATTTTTTCGAGAATACTGTAAATTTCTCGCATTTTAACATTGCCACCAATGATATCACCGAATTTTTCCTCGGCCGAAGGCGCTACCGCGACCTCTTCATCCATGGGCTGAAAAACAAACTCCGAGTTCCCAAAACGGATTAAGCACCCTGGCGACAAATACGCTTCCTTAATATGAACTTGATTGATAAAGCTCCCGTTCGTAGAAGCTATGTCGCGTAGCAGGTACGCATCATTGTCTTGAACTATCTGCGCATGGTAGCGGCTAACCGTCTCATCATTAATGACAAGATCATTGTCCTCCATCGAACCAACCGTTACCGTGCCATGCTCAAATATCCATTCTTTGCGCACTTTACCCGTCGAGACGATGCGACATTTTCGCAAATGTATCGTCGTAGGCTTGCCATCTAAATACGATATCTTTGTCGGTGAAACGTAATCCGCAAAACGCTTTTGTACAGCCATACCACTCCTAAATCACCCCCACCCCAAGCCCAAATTTCACGCGCAAGCTTAACACAAAATATAACTGGGGTCAACTGTCCCCAGTCTTGCCGACACGCAAACGACTCCCCCGCTTCACCGACAATAGCGCCAAACGACAGTAACACGTTGCCCCCCCCATCGACATCGCATTAATCTAAGCGTAGTGCAGCCATTAACTCCAACTCCCGCGCTCGCATCGCGCGCTCTTGTTCGGGCGTCGCGTGATCGTAGCCCAAAAGATGCAAAACCCCATGAACGACCAAAAAACTGAGTTCCTCCAGCACACTCCAATCATCCCCAAAAGCAGCGTCCACCTCTAGTAGCCGCTCTCTGTGCATGGCCTCTTTAGCCTGCTCCTTTGCACGATCCACGCTGATGGCAATGTCACCAAGCGGCAATTGCAAAGCAACGTCCTCATCCTCGCCCTCCCGCATCGGGAAACTCAACACGTCGGTAGCCGCGTCAACGTCTCTCCATTCCGCGTTTAGTGCGCGAATTTCAGCATCATCGATTAATAAAATACAGCATTCAGCGTCGCTTTCGCCTAAAAGTTCGAACAAAAGCGCGATCCTCTTGCATAAGGCGTCAAACTCGGCAACTTCGCCGTATTCATTGATAACGCTAATGTTGCCAAATTCGTAGCTCTGGGCTTGCATAAACTTCCTTCCTTAAAATCGTGGGTGGCCAAAAATTTGGCAGAGTTTTATCAACAATATCGATGTTTGCAATTCACATCATTATAGAGGGGGGAGGACGGGACCCCGCGAAAAATTCGCCTTTTGACGCATATTGTGCGGTGTGTGCGCGAATAGCAAACACAACGCACAATATATTGCGGCAAATGGCGAATTTTGAGTGAGGCCCGTACGCGGGGGGAGACTTCCCCCCGTCACCAAAAAAACACAAAATATTAAAGCAAAAACTACGTTGTAACTTAACGTTTATCGTCGAATGCATCACTGGCCTTGCTGAGGGGATTGTGCTCCCATGCGGCTTTCGCGGGCTCGGGCATCACAGTTTGCGCGCGCTGAGGGGGGGGCGACTGCATGAGTTTTGCAGCAAGGGGCAGGTAGGCGTCGTAGGGCAGAGCCATGAGCGGAGGTAGCAATAGCAAGGGATAGCGGCGCATGAGAGTCGACGCGTTGGGCGCTTCATCGCTTTTTTGCGCATCGTCCACGCCCTGCTCAACGGTGCTCTTGAGCGATTCTAGCAACTCGAGGAAACCCTGAGCACCACAGCGATCCATGAACGCGGCCTTGGTCGCAGCGGCGCGATGACCCTGATTTTGCAACAAGTTCATAAGGGCTAGGAGAATGGGCTTAGTCGTGCCAAAATGCTGATAAAGAGCCGCAATAAGGCTGGCTTCAAGGTAGGGATCGCCCACAAATTCGCTAAGCGTCGATATAATCTGCAAGCTAATGTCCATAAATTCGGCGCTCGGGCGGCTAAGTTCGCGACGCTCCAAAGCCAAGTTCAGATGGTCAAGCGCCCTACTCGGATCCTCACTAAGAGCGCGCGCCATCACGAGCGCACTGGCCAAAGACTTGGGATAAGCTGCACGAAGAGCGCCAGCTAAGCTATAAAGCGCATCGTAATGCTCCGGTGACAACTCCGAAATTGCCAACTGCGCAGCGATTTCCTCGACCGCAGACTCGCCCATATTCTGGAGCTCGGAAAGGATATAATCACTTGGGCTGCCAGCGCGAAGTGACATTTGCAGCGCCTGTGACTTCGTTGCGGTATCACCAAATTCCATGGCTAAATCCAAAAGCGGAACCGGCTCCTGCGAATATTGCGCCAAAATAAGGGATGATTGCGCAATTTTATGCCGCGTCTCGATGAGACGATCGAGGCCAAAAATCGAAGCCCCGCCATGCGAAATCAGCATCTCCAGGTGCTTAATCGCTTCATGCATGCTCTCGGGTTTTGCATAAAGTTCTGCTAAATACAACGCATTACTCGGGCAAATTTTCTCGCGCGATAAATCCGTAATCAGGCAATCGCAGGCGAGTTGGTGCAGCTTCTCGCGCTCAAAAAGATAGGCGCGCAAAGCAGCAAAACTTGATGCTAGTGGCAAGGGTAAGCCGTGCAAATCGTCGCTGAGCGCGTAGTTTTGTAATATCGCAGAGGCCTTGCTAGCGCGCCCTATAAAAATAGAAGACATCGCACTAAAGTATGAAAATACGGCAGTTTGGCGCTCCGTTCGCATTTTCTCCCGAATATTGAGAATAGCAACGAATTCTCCACGCAAGAATAAACTTAAAACCTCCTCCAACACCGCTTGTGCATGGAGCCAAGATACAAAATTAGCCCCCTGCTCACAATCGCGATGCTCCATAAGCAAGCTCTCCAAACGCTTTCGATGCTCATCATTCAACGTCTCGACAACGCTCGCCAATATTCGATAGGGCAAAAAAATCAAAGCCTGTAGCGAAAACTCAGCACTCTCCTCTTTGTGCAAATTTTCACTATAGCGCCCATCTACCTCGCTGTATAAGAAGGATATAGTTCTTTCAATAACGATATCTTTACCCAAGATCGCATACGGATAAAGGATCTCCTGCATCGCGCGATCGCAGTCTGCCAGCCGCTGCTCCATGCGCGCGCGCTCTAAGCGTCTTTTTTGCAAAGACACGGGCGCCTTCGATAGGGCAAGAGCGCGTCGGTGCGATTCGTCATCGGGGGGCGCAACACCAACAGCACTCTGAATAATGAAGTAGCTCTCTTGAAGCGGTTGCTTGGAAATAATGCGCCAGATCGACATCGCCGCTTGCAGCGATATGCCCAATCCCAAAGCGCGAAAGTGCGCCTCCCCATCGCAAATCGATAAAATACTTTCGCTGCACAGTGCGATACCATAGCTCATCAAGCGCTCATCACCCGTTAAACGCATCTGTGCGGCTAAAACTCGCCACTGCTCAAGTAGCTGCGTAAAATCATAGCTCGCTAAGCGATCCACCGACTTTGCACTCTCCGCAATGCTATAGAGCACATGCGTTAGCAAGGCGAGGTCAATGAGCGCATCCTCGCGCCCTTGGTCGTCGAAGCTTGGTAAATCTCCAAAAATCGCCGTAAAGCGCTCCGTCTCTCCCGTCGAATTGAGAAAACTCTCGACAACCCGATGTTGCGCCCATTGTACGGCTTCTTCTATATTAAAAAATAATCGATCATCCATCTGGGCTACCCTGTTTTATGGCTTGCGCCCTTAGAAGCTAATTTGCGTATAACATATTGATTTTACTGGCTTTTATTTTGAATACCGCAGTTTTTCCTGAGTTTACGCTAGCTATGTTTTTACTATTTGTGTTTTATGCAAAGTTCTTTCGTTATAATATAACAATCATTGCATTTTAAACAAAAAGAAAGTGTATCATACAATTATACAATCATAGTGTGTAATGCGTTCGATGCTTGTACTAACTCCGTACGTGCTAGTACAAAGTTTAATGCATTTGCTTGAACATCATAATATATAAGTTGCACGCCTATGCTATCAAGCAATTTTAAAGCTTTTTGTACTATATCGAACTCTCGCCCAATATCTTGTCCTACCAAGGAAATGTTGGCATAATCTAGCGAACAGTACGCAGCTCCCGAAGCGTTTTGCATTATTGTATCGACTATAGCCTCGGGCGATACCGAATTCCATACATCTAAAATCGCAGAACACTCCTGCCATCCCTTATGAATAGAAAGTATTTTTATACACTCTTTGTAAGTTTCGATCGCTTTCATAACAGCAATGCAATCGTTAGCCACCGAGCGAAAGAACAATATCTGCTTAGCACTCGCAATGGCTACGGGCTTTATTTCAGCATCTTTTAGCGCGTATTCCGGCCATCCATCAGGTCGAATAAAGCTTCCCCCCGAATGCGGTTTGAGCGTCGATTTGGCATACAGCGCGATACCGTGTTTTCGAGCGTAAGCAATGGCTTCGTCGTGTAGAACCTTCGCTCCCTGCTGTGCCAAAAGCAACATTTCACTAGCCGAAATCGTGTCAATGCGTTGCGCGTCCAACACAAGTTTGGGATCCGCCGTATACACCCCATCGACGTCCGAATATATTTCGCAAGCCTGCGCCCCAAGCGCCCCCGCCAACGCAATCGCTGTCATATCAGAGCCCCCGCGACCCAGTGTCGTAATCTCGCTTTTGTAGCTTGTTCCTTGGTAGCCCGCCACAATCACAATTTTGCCCCGCTCTAATTCATCCTCGATCCTGTAAGGGCGCACCGAAATAATCTTCGCGCGCGCATGCGAATCGTTGGTCACAATACCCGACTGGCTTCCCGTAAAACTGATCGCCTGCGCCCCATACTTCTGGATCGCAATCGACAGCAGCGCCATCGTCGTTCGCTCCCCCGTACTCAGCAGCATATCAAGCTCCCGCGCTGGCGGTTGCTCTACGATTTCACGAGCCAAATTGAGCAGCTCATCCGTCGAATTCCCCATCGCCGAGACCACCACAACCACTCGCCAGCCCTCGTTTTGCTTCTGCACCAAGCGCTGCGCGATAATCTCGATCTTCTCTAGCGAGCTAACCGATGAACCGCCATACTTCTGTACTACAATCTTCATACTCACCTCACGCGCGCCCCCCCAAAGACACACGATTTTACCACGAGAGAAACACAGCTGCTAGCTTTTAGCGCAATGATTCTTTCTTGCGCGCCACCCTAGCATACAACAACGATACAACGCTAAGGATGCTCTGATCAAAGCAAAAACAGCAGGAGCAGGTTTCAAACATGCCCTTGATTAAAACAAGAAAATCAGGCGGGTTTTCAAAATAAAAGTCAATAAAATCAATGCACTACACACAAAAAAGAGTTCCAAGGGCGCAAGCCCTTGGACGGGGTTTGGGGCGGTAGCCCCAATGAATCAGAGCTTCCCTAAGCCCATCAAATCGCTGCCAAGAGCTCTTGCAAAAGGCAGTGAACCTCAAAATGTGGCTGATAAGCCGCTGCTCTCGCGCTGGGTTCGAGGTAAATAGACTCGATTTTTGGGCCAGCATCTTGCTTGAGCAAATTTAATTGGCGCGCAAGGACGAGAGCAGAGCCAATTGCCGATAAGGTACTGGCAGCATAGGGAATCACAATAAGGGGTTCGGCCAAAATATCACAAGCGACGCTCGCAAGCTCAAGTGACCATGGCTCCTCAAGCACTAAACGAGGTGGAGCCGCCGCCCGAATACCGAGCTGCTCGCGCAAACGTCTCGTTTCTAAAAAACAAGCTTCAAAAAGTGCACGCCAAAAGCATTCCGCACTGTGCCCTGCACTTAGCCCAATAACTTGGAGATGCTCTGTTTTCGGTACTATGCGAAGACCACGACTACCTACGGGCGCTTTGAACTCTTCAACACGCGCTGTATCAAGCTGAGAAAACTGCGTAAAAAACGACGTATGCAGTGGCGCCCACTGATGGATGAAACTGCTCAAACTTTGGCTAGGACCGTTAATTATCGAATATTCCTCGCTAAAGTTTGCTAAAATAAGGGCTGCCCATTCATCGCGGCTGTGTTCTTCCGCATTTTCCACCCACGACTCTAAGCTCTCCTTTGAACTCCCTAGCCCAGCTTCCGCAATTCTTAGACTATAAGTCGCAAAAGCTTCTCTTGAAGCCATCCAACCCAAATACGGTCGCCACCCCATACTCAAACCCCAAGCCACGGGATTCGCCGTTGTCGCATAAAGCGCAGCGCACTTCGCATCCCCGCCCGCATAAACCGCAATCTTCCCCAGCTTCCAAGCCTCACAAAGCTCTGGACGCAAATACCCGATTAAGGAACCCTGCAATATATACTCTTGGCTTAAGTTTTCGTCGATACCAAGCGCTTCATTAATGATGTCTTTATGCTCGGGATCGCCACCAAACGGCATACCAAAGGAGCGGCAAAAATCAGTGAAGCGCCCCGTTAAATGCTCTGCAACAAGAGCCCCAACTCCAGCGATACCCACCTTCATATTGAGCGCAAACTCTGGCTCAATGCTACGAATACGCCGCAGCAACGACTCCGCGTAAACGCTCCCCAAACCCAAATTTTGGTAATGCGCTGGAAGCTCGCTCGCTGCCAACTTGAGGGGCGCGTCGAACAGAATTGGGCTAAAATACTGCTCCTTTCCACCGCGTAGTACAGCCGTTTCTCGTTGCGGCGAGCTCAGCGTGATAGCTGCGACTTCGATGCTTGGGGGAAGCGTCAGCATCAACTTGTTAATGTCCGCGAACAATGCCGTCGGCGTAACGCTGGCGAGCCCATGAAAGCGCTCGATTTTGTGCTCAAGCCTCTCATTGTGTAGCGCTCCACGCGAATCAACAAGGCTAAGCGCGATGCTTCGCTGATCGATGCTAATCGCTACAACAGCTTGCGGCTTTGTCATAATATATCCCTATGAAAAACCCGAACTATTTAGTTCAAGGTTGCTTGAATCTCCAGCTAGCCCCCCCAAAGCTCAAATAACTCTTTTTCTTGCGCTTTATCCATGACATCGCAATCCGCATTGGCACTATGCGCAGAGAGCACAATTTTCGCCGTGTGCTCCAAAGCCTCCATCCTACAAAACGCTTCCCAAATGTTCTCGCCCCAGCATACAGCGCCGTGCCTAGGTAAAATAGCCCAAAAATATTTATCGATATATGGCTCCAAAACCTTGGCGCTATCCTCTGACGCCGGCCGCGCGTACGCAGTTGTTGGGATCGGCGGAATGCTAATCCAAAGCCTTGCAAGATCGATCCCCGCCAACGAGCAAGCCAAAGCGTAAGGCGCATGCGCGTGAATCACCGCCCCCACATCAGCTCGCTGCCCATAAATTTGCGAATGCATCGCAAACTCGCTGCTAGCGCGCCCGCTGCCCTCTAAAACCCTACCCGCAAGATCGACAACAATGCAATCCTCCCGCTTCAAGTAGCCCTTATGCGCCCCCGAACGCGTCAGCAAAATGCGTCCCGAATCCATGCGAATGCTCAAATTCCCATCCAAAGAAACATTCATACCGCGCTCATAAATCCTACGCCCAACCGCCATCATCTGCTCACTCGCCGCGCCCTCCAAAGCATTCTCAACTGCATACACATGACTGCGTCCCGCACTACTCATAGCATTCCTCGTTTGTCGTTCAGTTTGGCGAACCATCGCGCACTTCACTCGCCTGTAGTCAATAATCTGTTTTTGCCGTATTGTGAAGCTCGTCTCTTTGATGGAAGCTCTGAATCATTCGATATTTAAGTTTTTTACTTTTGTGGGGGAAGTTTCCCCCTACGCGCAAGCTTCCCGCATAATTCGCTAAGTTCCGCATTTTTTTGTGCAACGTTTAAGCTAATCGCTTAACCGCCGCACAAAATGCGTCACTAAGCGAATTCCTTGGGTGATCTTGCGCTACCCCCTCGGCAAAACTCAAATACCCGAAACACGCAAGCGACGTGGCAGCG
>Ga0265293_10002649_pt1 | contig 35194 bp, 34 predicted proteins | sample Munlanlewell138R_FD_192505 | JGI IMG/M metagenome (GOLD analysis project Ga0265293, IMG submission 192505) | Leachate microbial communities from a municipal landfill in Southern Ontario, Canada - Leachate well 138R | ecosystem: Engineered > Solid waste > Landfill > Unclassified | place: Canada... | reverse complement strand
CGGAGCCCCGGGTCGACACCAGGGCGAGGTGACTGCAGCCAAGAAGGCAGCGTTGAACGCCGCCAAGAAGCACTTCGAGAAGCAGAAAGGGTGTGGCAACGCCCCCGGTTGGATTGACGAGCAGCTGGGCACCCTAGAACGACGTAAGGACCGAGACTGGGTCCGTGAGCTCAGCATTCTCGTACGCCGGCGCAGTGGCATCATTCAATCCGGTGGCTCCGACTACTCGCTACGACGCCCTTCGAGGAGGTCCCTAGGCTTCAGCGAGTTCCTGCGCCCAGGGATGGTGGAGCAGCAGTACGAAGCTGCCATCTACATCGACACCTCAGGGTCAATGGGCGCAGAGGAGCTACAGTACGCGAAGAACGTGGTCTGCAACATCATGGAGCAGACCTCCGTCGACACCGTGTGGCTTGGACAGTGCGACACCTTAGTACATGAGGTTAAACGGGTACGCATTCGAGAGGTACCAGGAGCTACCATGCACGGCCGTGGTGGGACGGACTTCCGCCCCATCTTCACGAGCGTGAAGAGGCTGCGCCCTCGCCCCGACATGGTGGTCATCATCACCGATGGCGACGGTCCTGCACCCAAGGCGGCCCCACAAGGGTTGTGCGTCATATGGGTCATCGTGCCTACGGGCAACCGACGCCCAGCTTCCTGGGGGCACCTCATCGTGGCTTCCAACGACCACGAGATGGCAGACCCGTACTACCTGTGAGTGAAGACGCCCCCGGGCGTCTTCAACTAGCTGCAAAAAGCAGCACAAAGGAGGGATAAGAGTAGTGAAGGGAGTCACCCCTTCCACAACGACGGAGCAGACCAATGAGCACACAGACCAAGTTCGAGAAGCTGCAGCAGGGCGCCTACAACATCAAAGCAAGCCTCCGCCAGGTGGCGGTGTTCAAGGACCGAGTAAAGAGGGCTGAGGTGGCCCTTGGTAAGAAGGCCCTGCCTCGCGTGGCAGAGCCGCTCGTGGCGGTGGTGGTGGCTGCGGCTTCCGCCGCAGCGCACGTGATGGGCATCGCGGCCGAGGTGGCGGAAGCCGCCGTCGGCATCAGGGAGGAGCGGGGCCTCAGCCCGGAGGAGGCCATCGAGGCCCTCGGCGAGGTGGCCACCGCCATTGCCGAAGGCTTTGACGAGGTGCCCCCCTCCTCGCTCGAGGAGGAGGCCAAGGAGGAGGAGCTCAAGGTGGACATCGCCCACCCGAACTGCTGACCCGCAGGCCGCACTTGGGGCCCCGTCGGGGCCCCGGCGACCGTTGAACTAGCCCTCAATCTGGCAAGAGGCCAGCAAACGGAGGCTCGGTTTGCTGGTCGGTTACCTCCCTGCCCTCCCCTCGGTACGCTCGATGGCGAGCGTACCGAGGGGAGGGCAGGGAGGCCCGTGCAGCACTTACCGCATTAGCTGCACGGGCTACTCAGACCATCGGCGTAGACCGCCGCTCCGGGTAGACGTTAGGCTGAGGGCGCATGTCGACGGCCGGAGACGGGGGGCCGCCCCCACCCCCAAGGAACTGGGCCACCAGCTGCCCGAGCTCCGCAGACTGGGCGTAGATGGCGTCGAGGGCCATCTGCTTCTGCTCCGCCGGGAGCTGGGCAATCTGCTGGGCCAGGGATTGAGCTAGCTGCCTGGGGTCCACCCCCGCCGAGTCCTGCGGTAGCCGCTGGCCCATGGAGAGCTGGCTGTGCGCCTCCGAGGGCAGCGCCCCCAGGTTCTGGTCCGGAGGCAGGGTGGCCTCAGGGTGAGGGGGAGCCCCCATCGTCAACGCGTTGCCCGAAGCAGGTCCGCCAGCCGGTGTGGGAACCATCTCCCCCTGCTGTATCGCCTCCTCCGGGGTCATTCCCCCTTCCATGCCCCCCGGCTCCCCAGGCGCTGGCATCCCTTGCTCCTGCATCAGCCCCTGCTGCGCCTTGGCCTGGTACTTCATCATGATGAGCTGCTGCTCACCCTGTACCTCCGCCATCGCCAGTTGCTGCTTGCGCGTCGACTCGAGGCGCTTCGAAGTCTCCCGCACCATGATTTCATCCTCGTCCTCCTGATTCAGGTCGGAGTCCGCGAGGAGAGTGGTGTCCGAAATCTTCTGCGCCTGGTTGAACTGGAACAGCAGCTGCTTGCGCTGGATGTCGTCCGCCATCTTGAAGGGCTTGAAGCGGATGTGCGCCTCAGGCCAGTCGAGGTAGTTGGCGACCATCTTCATTATCCAGTTGGCCTGCAGCCGGTGGCGCAGCACGTAGCCGATGAACGCGTTCTCCAGCATGCGCATCGACACGTTCGTGCCCGCGTAGGACATGCCACCCTTCAGGAACTCGAGTGGGACGCCCATGCCCATGATGATGCCCTCGGAGTGCATCTGCATCTCCTGGAACATCAACAGCGTGCGCCCATCCCCACCCACAGTCTGCGTGCCCAGCGGCAGAGGCATGATGGGGATGTAGTTGTTGTCGTAGCGCCACCGAGCAATCTCCGCCGCTACCTGCTCCTTCCACTCCACGAGGTTGATTGTGGTGAAGGGGTCAGCGGACCCGCTCGCAGCCTGCGGGAACATGACCCGCAGAGGCACGATGTGCTCGAGGAGAATCGCCTCCTGGGCCTTCTTCATCAACTGCAGGTAGAACGCGTCCTTCAGCACCGGCAGGATGAGCGGGATGCCCCACCCGCGGTCCTGCCACGCCAGCGTCGGACGCCGCATGTGAAAGAAGTTGTCCTTGCTGAAGACGATGCCCTTCTGCTGCCGCAGAGCCTGAATGAAAATCTGCGGCACCTTCTCGACGACGTCCTTCTTGCCGATGACGATGTCGCTGCGTAGCGGACCCGGGATGTTGTAGAAGTAGGTGGCTTCCCCGCTGACGTCGTTGTAGGTGACCTCGATGTCCTCCACGTTCCAGCGGATGAGTCGGATTCCCGAAGCGTTCTTGTAGTAGACGTCCTTGACCTCAGCATCATCCGTGTGCCCACAGCTGGGGCAGGTCAGGCGGAAGCCGAAGTTGGTGAACGTCCACTGCTCCCGGATACGGTCAGCGCGCTCCGTGAAGCGGCAGTTCCGGCAGGTCAGGTGCTTCGCAAACGGGAAGTGGATGCTGACGCAGCAGTTGCCGTAGCAGTTGCCAGTCAGTATCCCACTCTCGATGACGAAGGTATGCGTCTCCGGCTCCACACAGCAGAAGACCTCCTCGAAGCGGTTGGATGGAACAACCTTCTTGACCTTAGCAAACTTACCATAGGTCGTCTCCTCGAAGTTATCCACGAACCGCTTGCGCTGGTCTGCCCGTATGAAGTCCTGAGGCTGAAGCGATTGCTTCTTCAGTGTCAGGTAGTTCATCGGCTCAAGCTGCTCGGTTAGTTCACTCCAGTTCTCATGCTCGCGGACGCGCCCGCCCACCATACCTAACCAGGGCAGACGGGTGGCGATAAGGAGCAAGACCTCCGGATTCTTCTGTGTAAGGACCGTATCCCCTCGAGTGTTGACAGAACCGTCCGTTGCGAGCAATCCACAAGTAAACCCGTACCAGTAGCTCGCTGAAAGGGTGTCCGCGGGCAGCTGCTTGAATACAGGGTCTAACCCATAGACTCCAAGGTACTTACCTTCGTGGTGGGGCGTAATAGTAGCGTGGTCCTTGAAGTACTCGGCGAGGGTGCGCTTCTCCGGCGTGTAAAGCAGTACGTGAGCCTGCCTGCCCTCATTTGAAACAGTCCCATCTCCGAAGATGATGCCGTGCCGCACACCCGCCCAGAAGTCGTCGTTCTGCTCCGGGCGTTTGGCGGCCACAACCCGAGGGATAGAGTGCCCTTTCAGCTCCCTAGTCTGCTTACGAAGCAGCCTCCCCTTGACGACCCACTCATGCTCAGCCGTAGCGAAAAGCACGCCATCATCGGTATGCACTTCCCAAAGCTGCTGGTAGCCGTAGGACTTGAACTCCGCCTGTCGGTAGACACCCCCCTGAGAAAGAACTTCAACTGTTTGCCCCTCGAGCAGCCGGATGGGCCGAACGCCTCCCCGGGTGACAACTCGAGTCTCCCCAGCCAAACAGTGGTAGTCAAGGCCACACTCCACCTGGAAGGGTCGGTACTGCAGGTGGTCGTGGAAGTACTCCTCCCAACGCCGCTTCACGTCACGGTTCTCGTGGTCGATGATGAGGTCCGTGATGGGGTACTCGCTCAGCTTGAAGATGGTCGCGTTGATGAGCGGGTTCGTCAGCGTGTAGTACCTGCAGTACTTGAACATCTCCTTGACGGTCGTGGGCAGGTACGTGTGCGCGACATCGAAGAACGGGTTCGGGTAGTTGACCCCGTTGACGAAGCTGCCCTGGATACGACCGCGCGTGGACCCGACGCGCCCTGCGCCCATCGAGTTTGCGCCGAAGTTCGAACTCCAACCTGGGAACGTCATACCCCAACACCCTCCGGGTACACGCCCTGCGCTGCGGGCGAGTAGACGTGCTCTACGCTCTGCGAGACGCCGCCATCCTCAGGCACGGGAGGCCCCGGCTTCCTGCTCCACTGGTTGCGCTGGAAGGGCTTGCTGGCCAGCCCCGTCGCTCCCCGTAGCGCCCCAGCTGCAACGGTGGCCCCCGCGAGGGGCATCGGGCCCAGCGAGTAGGGAATGGACTCGAACAGCGCCTTCGCCGACCGCACCCCTCTGCTCTCCTCCCCAGGCTTGCTGTCACGGAGAGCCTCACCGGCGACCATGGCCCCCGGCAGTCCCAACGCGAGCGTCTTATCGAGCGCCGTTGGATTCGAGTACCACTGGGACTTGGCCCCCTCGGTGAGCGCCTCTCGAGGGTTGGTCACCATCGCCTTGAAGAAGCCCGGTACGCTGGTCATCCCCAGGTCGGTGGACCTCTCCCCAGCGGCAATCCCCTTCTGCAGCTTCTCTATCCGTCCCTGGAGCTTGGGGGTCATGCCGTGAGCCGCCACCTGCTCCTGAGCTGACTGCATGGCCCGCCGCACAGGGGCAGCCCCACCCCCGATGGACTCAAGCGCAGCAGAGCGAGAGGCGTACCCCTCTGGGAGCGCTCCCGTCAGGGAATGAGCCTGCCGCTGGCCAAAGCGGGTGATGCTGCCAAGCGTCCCGGGCCGAGCCGCCCCAGGACGGGCCAGGCCGGAGACGAAGTCCTGCACCCGCTTCCCGCCAGCCATGCCCCCCACGCCGCCCAGGGCGGCCCCGGCGCCACCCCCGATAGCAGCCCCGCGCATCGCCCCTTGAAGGGCCCCAGCTGCTCCCGGTACCCCCTCCTCTCGATTCCGGTAGCCCTGGATTCCTCCCCCTACAGCACCTACAGCAGCTCCTCCAGCCCCGCCCAGGGCGGCTAGCCCTCCCCCGGACAGGGCCCTCCGCCCCAGGTTCTGCCCCAGCTGCGCCAGCTGGGCACCGATGCCGAGCTTCTCGAGCTCTCGGGAGAAGGCCTCGAAAACGGGGTCAGGCATGGGACACCAAGTGTAGCTGAGAGCGCAGGGCATCCCTGGATTCCTCCAGGTGCCCGCGCACCATCAGCATGCGGTTGAGCTGCTCGTTCTCCACCGTGGTGGAGGGTAGTTCCTCCCCCTTCGCCCGCACCTCTGGCCAGCGTCGCTTCACCTCTCCGCAGTCGACCGGGTAGTCCTCTACGTCATCCATCGTGACCCACTCCAGGGGCTCGATGGGCACGAAGATGCCGTTGTGCATGTGCACCTGCTCGACGAAGTCGTTGACCTCCTGACTGAAGGTCACGTCCTGTCGCACGCGGTTGGCGATGTCGACCGCCACCATGCACTCGGCCACCGTCGGCACCTGCATCACCCGGAAGTCGGGGGTCACGCCGTTCAACGCCATGCAACACCAGGTGAAGATGTGCCACTCCTCCCAGAAGGTGTCGACGAAGTGAAGCGTCTTCATGGCCTGCACCTTGTGCATGTTCAGGTCGCTGATGGCCAACGGGAAGTCCGCCTTGATGCGGAGCGCCAACGTCTCGTGCTCCCAAGTCATCCACTCCGGCCCGTACTTCCGCAGCAGAAGCAGGTCTAGCACCACTGGGTGAGCGTCAGGGTGCTGGAACAGATTCTGGCTGGTGACGGCCTGCTGCGTGTCCTGCTTGATGGCTACCGTCTCGGGGTCATCCCCCTGCACATCCTCCTCTTCCTCCGTGGCGTCACCGTCCAGCTGCTGCGCCGCCAGCTTCGCGAAGCCTAGGTTGCAGGTCGCGCGCTGGAAGCGCACGCTGAAGTCGATGCTGTCGAGGCTCATGCTACCGGGGCACCCTGGCGCACGGTGGCGTCGGAGTTGCTGTTCGCCATCCGCATCAGGACCAGCTTCTGGTCACGGGGCAGGCTCTCGAAGGTGCTCTTCGGCTCCTTCACCAGCTCCTCGGCGAGCTCGCACCCGAAGCGAGCCTTCACAGAGCCGACGTTGGTGCGGAAAAACTCCTCCAAGTTCCTTCGCGTGACGTACTCGTTGCCGATGATGACGGACTCCTCCGGGGAGGCTTCCTCTGCCGTCTTGCCGAAGGTGGTGTAGTAGGCGTCCGGGATGTAGCCGTAGTGCTGCTCGAGCATCGCGGCCTTGTCGAACTCCTGCAGCGCTACCGCGAAGTCCTCGGGGTCCATGACGAACCGGCCCTCCGCCAGCTTGTCGAGGACTCCCAGGTGCGTCTCATCCTGAAGGCTACGACGCCGAGCGTCGAGGCACACCTCGATGTCATGGTGAGGAGCGTAGGTCGCCGCGCCGTACTTCTCAGCCAGCTCTCCCGGGTAGATGCTGAGCTCCCGTGCCCGCTGTACCAGGTTCAGGGCGTACTCATGCCGGTCTGGAGGGGGCATGAACTTGAAGGTGCGGTCGAAGTAGGCCGACGCCTCCTTGACCTGCACGTAGCTGTCGAGGGGGTACAGCCCTCGCTCGGGGAGGGCGTAGCGCTCCGCCTTCTTCTCCTCTACGAGCTGCGGTGGTTCCTGGCTGGTGACGTCAACGTGAGGCTTCGGCACCGCCATCTGCGGCTCCGCCTTCGGCTGCTCCCCGGAAACCCCCTCCTCGTTCACCTCCAGGACTGCGGCCTCCGCAGTCTTCCGGATGGGGATGGAGCGCTTCTTCAGGTGGCTTGCCCGCTGCTGTGACGTCATGTCGTATGTCTCCGCGAGCTCCGCCCCCTTCTCCAGGACACGGCCCGTGATGTCCCGCCACAGCTGCACCTTGCGAACGTGCTCCATCAGCCTGCTCCGATGAGGTTGGGGTTCACCATGCCACGAGATTCCTTCGCTACCGCCTTGTTCTGCTTGATGCCGGCCGCCGTTCCCGCGATGGCGGTGGGCGCCGACAGCGCCCCCAGGACCGTGCCCACCCCGATGGCCAGCTTCTGCAGGTCCTTCGGCGGCTGGATGTCGTACCAGCTGCAGGCCTCGCAGAGACGTGCAGCCGCCACCTTCTGCGCCACTGCCGGTAGCCGATGCGCGGTCTTCAGGAAGTAAAGGACGCTGAGGGCTGTGTTCCCCGCATCCGCCGTGGCGTACTTGCGCAGAACCAGGTCGCCATCCTGAAGCACCACGGCGAAGAGGTCGTCGGGTAGCCGCTCTCGGTGCTCAGGGGTCAGACGCGCCGCCGACTTGATGAGTCCGGGGACCTGGGCGGGGGAGGAGAACAACGAGCGGAGTACCGCCCCATTGTAGTCGTCGTAGGGGTCCAGAACGAGTCCGCTCAGTTTCTCCATGGGGCCTCCAGGCAGCGTAACCGCGCGTAGACGCAAGAGCAAGAGTAACCCCGTAGGGGGGGATAAGAGAACTGGACGGAGTGGTCGTCCCACCAAGGAGAGCGAAGAATGTCAGGACAAGCGCCCCCCTGCTACGGCAAGCATTGGGACCCAAGCAGCCGGGAATGCCGCGGGGGGAACGACCCTGCCTACGTCAACCCAGTGACCGGAACCAACAAGCGGGACATCTGCCAGTACTACGGCTCCTGCTCCGCTGCCACCAACAGCTCGCGACTACGAGAGATGTCCGGGGTTCAGCCTACACCAAGCCACTTCCAGCTGCCTCAGGCGCCCCCGCCACCCCAGGTTGCCCCATCGTACCAGGTACCGGTGAGGCAGATGGCCCCCACCGCCCTCAGTGCTCCGGTGCCCCAGCCAGTACAAGCCCCAACGCAGGCCATCGTCGTCGGCCACAGCCCAACACAGCAGCACGTGGTTTACGTTGGCCAATCGCCCTGGACGCAACCCCAGTTCGCAGCCACGCCGATGATGGTGCCGATGAACCAGCCGATGCAAGGGTCGGCGGTTCCCAACTTCTTGACCGTACCGGAGCCGGACAACCAGGATGTCCCCGTCATGACTAGATTCGCGCGGACCATCTTCCGCTCCACGTTCAAGGCTATGTTTCTAGCCTCGGCCAACTTCATCGACTATTCGCCTATCACTCCCGCCGCCAGGAGGTGATACAAGACCGTCATGCAGGTTGTAGTACGCGACCCCAACAAGGGGTACCTCGATTGCTACCTCTGGGTACCCCGCTCGTACATCAACGTCGAGGGGACGAAGAGGAGCCTGACTCATGTCTTCACCGAGTACGGAGGGGCGCAGAAGGTCATCACCCTGTACCAGGAGGCGCCGCACCACCTACTGGTGCCCCGCGCCTTCTGGGAACCGGGGGCGCTGCCCTTCGAAGTGGTCGACTGCCGACCACTCAGCCACACCCTCATACCCTTCGTCTCACGGGTACAGCTAGACCACCGCGTGCAGCTGGATACCAATGGTCAACACGCGCTCCTACCTACGGGAGAGGATGTACAACGCAAGTCGTTCAACGCGATGCAAGAGGCCATGGGAGGTGTTCTGCAGCTAGGGTGCGTATCAGGAGACACCGTCATCTGCGTCAACAGAGCCGGCAAGGGCTTCAAGACCACCGTTGCCAAGGCCCTTCGGTCAGCACGGAGCACCTGGAGGTCGGACATCCCTACGTACATTCGAGCCGACGTAGGTGAGCGCATCGGCTTGGTGCAGGTGCTGGCCTTCCTCCCGAAAGGCGAGAGGCTCACGTACTGCCTGAAGCTGGAAAATGAGAGTGAGCTGAGACTCACAGGAGACCACGAGGTTCTCACACCGCGGGGCTACGTCCCGTTGAACAACCTCAGCGTAGGCGACGTAGTCGTAGTAGAGGGGTCGCGAAAAGGTTCTGCTCGCAAGAAGAAGATAGCGTACAGACGCCTTGGAGGCTTCGACCACCACCCCTACTCACGCTTTCAGACGCGTAGTCACGTCATCGAGGAGCACCGCGCCGTTGCAGAGGCAGAGCTGAACGGCCTATCGCTCGACATCTTTCGCGCTCGCTGCAAGAGCGGCGACACCGAGGGGTTGAGCTTCATCGACCCCGAGCACTTTCACGTGCACCACAAGGATGAGAACATCTACAACAACGTGCCAGATAACCTAGAGGTAGTACCTACTGAAGAGCACCTAAGGAAGCACCGACCTGGATTCAAAGCATTCGGTTACGGAGAGCTACACCATTCGCGCGTCGTAAGCATCAAGGAACACGGCATAGAACCTGTGTACGACATCGCGTGTGTAGCGCCCCACCACAACTTCGTAGCGAACGGCGTCGTGGTTCACAACTGTGGAAAAGGAAAGACATGCATCGCCCTTCACCACATCGCCGAGAGCAAGGTGCCGGCGCTGGTGATGGTCGACAACACGCAGCTGATGGAGCAGTGGAGCAAGGAGATTGAGCACCTCATCGAGGTGCCCGGCGGAGTCGGTCTCATTGCCGAGGGGCAGAAGGACTGGAAGCGGGGCTTGGTACTGGGGACGTACATCTCCGTGGCCAACTGGGCGGACACCATGCCGGAGGAGGTCCGGCGGTGGTTCGGGAACATCTACTGGGATGAGGGGCACCACCTGAGTGCCCCCGTCTTCTCGAAGACCGCCGCTCTCTTCTACGGACGTCGCTACTGCCTGACCGCCACCCCGGAGCGAGATGACGGCTTCCACATCATCGCTGACATGCACGTGGGCAAGGTCCTGCACAAGGACCTGCGACAGCCCCTCAAGTCCCGGTTCATCTTCTACTGGACCGGCCTCGAGCTCGACCTGGCTGACCCCAACTGCGACGTGCTGGATAAGAACCAGGAGGTGCACACCTCGAAGGTGTTCAAGTACTTCGGTCGCTGGAGGACACGCCTAGGACGCATCCTCCAGGACTGCACCGACGCCGTGCAGGCGGGCAGGAAGGTACTCGTGGTCTGCTCCAGCGTGGATGAGGTGGTGAACCTCATGGCCCTCTGGACCAGGGGTCCTAACACCCCGCTCATCACCGACGTCCCTTACCCTAGCCCCCAGGACGTGGGGGAGACACTGCTGCCCTACGCTCTAGGTCCAGTAGAGGCACAGCGGCTGCAGAGGAACGTCGAGAAGCAGCGTCGACTGGTGGGGCAGGCGAGAACCAACGGCACATCTCCACAGCGCCTGCAGGAGATGGAGGAACGCCTGGTCACCCTGGAGACGGACTGGGCGCGCTTCAAGGTCTACCAGAAGCTGGAGTACGAGAACGACCGGCGCCGACGCACCTTCATCAGGGCGTTGACCCCCGAACCCTCCACCGCGGGGTTCATGACCGCTGAGGTGCCAGCGGTTACCCGCCAGGAGTTCGTTCGTACCCGGCTGGTGACGTTCGCCATCATGAAGTACGGCAAGGAGGGGCTGGATGCCCCGCACCTCGACACCATCCTGGTGTCCACACCCTTCTCCAACCGAGGCGGACTACAGCAGCTGATGGGCCGCATCACGGGACGGCCGCTGCCGGGCAAGAAGACCTGCCTGGTGGTGTTCTACAGAGACAACATCGGCATCATGCACGGCATGTGCGACAAGCTGGAGAAGCACCTGAGGCAGTGGCCCATCGATGAGGGAGGGCCGCTAGAACACGAGTATATGAACCACCCGAAGAGGAAGCAATGGCAGAAGACCGCGAGTTTGAAGGACGCCTTTGGGCAGTAGTAGGTGCAGGCAACCGGCGCTACCTCGGCAGGGTGGCCTACCCTGCGTGCTACAGAGCGAACGAGGAGCATGATGCGCCACAGGACTGCCCTCCACTCATCGAGCTGGAGGAAGCCTACGAGTTGATGACCATCACGCAGCCCGTGCAGATGAGCCCAGGGCAGGTGGGCATCCAGCGGAAGACGATGCTCTTTCCCTACGATACCTGTGGCCACGCGGCGTATGTGCGCCTACGCCCCTCGGAGGTCAGCTGGGCAGAGGACTTCCACGAGAGCGACCGGGAGAGCTACCGGCAGCTGCTATCCGAGGTGCGCGCACAGATGGAACAGGCTCGGGTACAAAGACTAGGGTTGACCGTAGCTCAACCCAATCTTCCACCCAACCTGAAGGGAGGACCGTTTGGTCGTTCCTGACATCCGCAAGACGCTACCAGTACTCCGACAGCAGTGGGAGCAGTGCCGAAACTGTGAACTGGGTCAACGACGCGCCTCGGTGAACGGTGCCTTCGTCTTCGGCGAAGGGATGCCGGGGCGCATCATGCTCATCGGTGAGGGGCCGGGCAAAGACGAGGAGAAGGAGGGCCGGCCCTTCGTAGGCAAGAGCGGGCAGCTCCTCCGTGAGGTCCTGGCCACGCTGGACATGAGCAGCCTCGTCTACATCACCAACATCGTGTGCTGCCGCTCCTGCGCGCAGGACTACGACAACGAGGGGAAGCCCAAGTTCTACGACAACAACGCCCCCATCATCAAGGACCAGACTCCCCTACCCGTGCAGGTGCAAGCGTGCTCAGACCGCCTGTACGAAGAGATATACCTGGTCGACCCGGCGCTCATCGTCACCCTGGGCGGGGCATCAGCAGAGGCGATGCTCCATCGGTCAATCACCGTGACCAGCGAGTGCGGCAACACCTACGTGGCCCAGGTCCCAGGGGCATCCCGCGCGGCCAGCATCACGGACAAGAAGAAGGTGTGGCGGCGAAAGGTGCGGGGGGAGTGGGTACAACCCACTACTCAGAACATGGTCGAGTACCAGCTGCTGGTGAACCTACACCCCGCCTACGTGGCCAGGTACATCGAGGACCGCCGGCCAGGGGCGCCGATGGAACAGTTCTACCGAACGCTGGAAACCGCACGCAACATCTACAACAAGTACCTTGAGGAGCTAACTGCTCCTTAGAAGAGAAGGGCGCATGGCAAGAGACGCAGTACCAGTCAACACTATCCCTGAGGTGCAGCGCTTCGTAGCGGAGCAGGACCGCCTCCGGCAGTTCAGGCAGCAGAACCTACAGTTCTTCCAGTACCTGGAGCAGCTGGCCAAGGACTACAACGAGGCCCTGGCCGCTGCCCGCGCGGCGTGCAAGCAGCGGGATGTAAGCTGCGGCCCCATCGAGAAGACCTCGGTGAAGACCACCTACGACGCCGACGTCATGTACGACCTGCTCGGGCGGGAGGCGTTCCTCGAGCTCGGTGGTGCGCTGGAGACGGTACAGAAGCGCAGCCTCGACAAGAAGCGGGTGGACTTCAACATCAGCAGCGGACGCATCGACAAGGACCTGGCGGCCCTCATCCGCAAGACCTCCAGCTCCTTCGCTTCCAACAAGGAAGTCAGCATCCCGGAGGTCAAGTGAACTGGCAAGGGACGCTGGAGAAGTACGGGTGGAAGGTAGAGGAGGTGGGGGCTGAGCCCTTCCATCCCCTCGCGCTGCAGGCGCAGCAGGCCCGCGCCTCCGGTCAGTCCGTGGCTCGGGTCTCGGTGACTGCAGGCACCGCTGAGAGCTACGGGGAGCGTAAGGTATCCTTCACCGTCTCCCTCGACTGCGTTCAGCAGGAGGCAGCCATCAACATGGCTGGTGAGGTCGCCTTCTTCAAGGCGCTGGAGCTAGTGAACGACGCGGCCGGAGTACTCGGGATTACCGGGTTGACGGCCAGGTAGCGAAGATGACCATCAAAGGCACACTGAAGGCAGATGCACTGGAGCTCAGTCGACTGGAGGTTGACTGGCGCCAGTCACCTCTGAAGTGTGTGGCCACGGCTGCGCTGGTCAACACCGAGCAGGGTTCTACTCATGCTTGGCTGACCAGCGCAGGCGTCCAGTGGTCCAAGGACACTGCAGCGGCGCTACAACAGCTCAAGGTCTGCTTGGAACGAGACTTGGCCAACGTGCACCTCGTCGAAGGCGGTGCATCAGAGCTCACTACACCTGATGTCACGTCAGGCGGGCTCGGTGAGCACTTCGGCGAGACTGACGACGCCCCGTCCGTGTAGCCCTGCATCTTGTGGGGCGAGGGGCGGCGCTGCCCAACATCTCGTGGAGCGAAAAAACGGGTTGCGTTGCGGGCCTCCTTGCCTACTTTGGGAGGTCCGCTTCCTGCCCGTGTCGGGGATAAGAGCCCGGTCGAGAGCAACGAACACTATGACCACCTGGGAGAACCAGCTACTTTCACGCGTTATCAGAACGGGGGACATCAACTCCGTACTTCGGTGGGGCATCACCTACGAGGACTTCAACACCTCGGAGGGGCGGATGCTGTTCATGCACCTGGTGAACTACTACCAGCTGCCCGAGACGTCAGGGTCCATCCTGGGCCCAGCGTCACTACAGCAGTCCTACCCAACATTCCAGATTGTCGATGACCCCTGCATGACCATCGACGCGCTCTGCACGGAGGTACGCAAGAACCGCTTCCGTACTGACCTACGGATGATGCTGCAGAACGCCGAGAAGCTCATCGACGTAGACCCAGCGCAGGCCCTGAACCTAGTCTCTTCCACCACCAACTTCCTGCAGCAGCTGGGCACCACACGCAAGTTAGACGTACATGCCATCGATGCGATGAACCGCATCATGCAGCGCTACGAGATGAAGGAGAGGGGGGTGGACCTCTCCATCTGTGCCTGGCCCTGGGAACCGCTACAGGAGGCGACCGGAGGGATAGAGCCAGATGACTACGTCATCATCTACGGCCGGCCGAAGTGTGTCCCATTGGGCACGGAAATCCTAGCTGCAGATGGCAGCCTCAGAGCCGTAGAAGAAGCCACTAGCGTAGTCGGGCTACATCATGACACCCGCCGCCTTACACCTCAAAGCGTAACAGGACGTAGCGAGGTAGTGAGGAAACGTGTTGTAAGAATCACCACCAAAACAGGGTACGAGGTACAGGTCGGAGAAGACCACCCCATACTCCGGCCGAGTATGGCGTACACAGAGGCACAGAAGCTCCAAGTAGGAGACTACGTTGGTACCGCACGCCGCCTACGCCTTGGAGAGGAGCAAGGAGACCCGCGCTGGTATGAACTGCTGGGGCTACTGACCGGAGATGGAAACTACACCAGGAACGAGGTGCAGTTCACTTGCTTCGATAAGGGCGTACTACACAGAGCAGGCCAGCTAGCTCAGGCTTTCGGCTGCACAGTACAAGAACGAAATGCCAAAGAGGGGGCGTATTCGGTCAAACGCGCCGAGGGACAAGCAACCAACCCAATACTCGACAAACTTCGGTACGAAGGAGTACACGGGAGCAAATCAACAGAAAAGAAGGTGCCCGTCAGCCTGTTCACCAAGGATGGCGGCAGCATCGCAGCCTTCTTGGGTGGACTACTCTCCACTGACGGCGGTGTCTACAGGAGCACCGTACGCTGGAACACCTCCAGTAAGAAGCTGGCACAGCAGGTCAAACATCTGCTTCTTCGCCTTGGCATCGTAGGAAGCCTGGGCGAGGTAACCACTAACATCGGTACGTCAGCCTACACCATCAATGTGATGTCTGCGGAGCAGCATGAAGCAGTCCTGCGCGAGATGGGAGCTTACATCTCTAGTGAACACAAGCTGCTACAGCTCTTGAACAACTGCAGCAAAGGAGGGTTGCGAAAGCGGCACAATGACAGCATCCCCCACAGCAAAGAGCTCGAGGACGCAATCCTACAAGCACGGGAGCGAAATGGAGGATGGGCGCCTCTGTGGGGTAAGTTCTCCCACAACAAGCTGTTCCGACGAAGTGGGTGCATCAGCCGTGGATTGCTACAAAAGCTGGCTTTCGGAATGAAAGCCTCTGAACTACTAAAGTGGGCGGATGACGACATCTTTTGGGACAGGGTTGTAGCAGTAGAGCCCCTAGGCGAGATGGACTGCATCGACATCAGTGTCAGTGGGGACCACAACTTTCTCGTCGGTGATGTCATCACGCACAACTCAATGAAGAGCTGGGTTCTCGCCTACCTCATCGCCTGGGTCTACGAACTGGGCAAGCGCCCGCTCATCTACACGAAGGAGATGACGCCGGACAACATCATCGCTCGCGTGGTGGCCATCATGGCCTCCATCCGCTACCACGAGTTCAGACGTGGGCGACTGTCCCCGGTGGAGAAGGACTCCCTCTACGCCTCCTGGAGGGTGCTGCACCACCTGAAGGAGATGCAGAGCATGGTCTGCCTATCCGGCAAGGATGCTGGAGAGGGAGGAGACACCGTGCCCTGGTTGCGCAGCAAGGTGGAGCAGTACAAGCCTGACCTGGTCTTCATCGACGGCTTGTACCTCATGTCCAACGCCCGCAGCGGGCGCAAGGCGCAGAAGGACAACGAACGAGTTCGCGACATCAGCCGCGACCTCAGCCAGATGCGGTTGGATACCGGGGTGCCTGTGCTGGCCACCATCCAAGCTAACCGCGATGCAGCGAAGAACAACGACGCCAACCTGGATGAGGTGGCCTTCTCCGACGCCATCGGGCAGGACGCCACCTTGGCTATGCGGGTCATCAACGACAAGAATGAGCCCACGCTGTCCCTGGTCGTCGGAGGCTCCCGCGAGTTCTACCTCGATGGCTTCAGCATCTACGGGGTGCCGGCCACCAACTTCAGCTACGCCGGACCACTGACAGCGGGGGACGTGCAGCGTGCCAAGGACGCTGACGGCGAGCCAGGGGCCAAGAAGGCCAGAAAGAAGACCAAGGTACAGCAGACCGAGGAGGGTGAGCAGCTGCATGAAAGTGCTGCTCGCTGGTTTACCGACCTACAACGACCAGGCTGAGGGGCGTAGATGGATGTAAGTACAGAGCTACTTGCCATCGCGCAGCAGTACCTAGAGCGCGTGCGCAGGTCTGGCTCCGAGAACGTCATGGCGCTGTGTCCCTTCCATGACGACCGTACTGCGTCGTTTGCCATGAGCATGGTAACCGGCGTGTACTTCTGCCACTCCTGCCACGCCAAGGGCAGCCTCAGGACCTTCTTCAAGGAACTGGGGCTGGACAGGAACACCGTAGAGTACCGCCACGGCCTCGTCCTCGAGGCCGCAGCGAAGAACCAACCGACACCCCCCGACCCACTACGGCCGCAGCACGTGTGGGAGGCCCCAGACAGAGTCATCCCAGAGCGGCTACTGGGGCTATTCGACCACGATATAAGCCTCCTGCTACCACGCTTTACCCCTGAAACGCTGCGGCACTTTGACGTGGGTTGGGATGGCTGGCATCAGCGCATCACCTTCCCCATTCGAGACCTGAAGGGGGAGCTGGTGGGCATCAGCGGTCGGGCGGTACACCCGGGACAGGTCCCCAAGTACCGCATCTACGACAACGAGTACGGGGTTTGGCACTACCCTCCCCGGTTGGGGTGGGACAAGAGGGCCGCGCTGTGGAACGCCCATGAGGTGTACCCCAGTGCTTTCGGCTCCCTCTCCCCCGAGCTCTCCTTCGTGGTTGTGGTCGAGGGCTTCAAGGCGGACATGTGGGTTTGGCAGGCAGGGATAAAGAACGTGGTTGCCCTGCTAGGTTCCTACCTGTCCTGGGAGCAGGGCTGGATTCTCGAGCGCATGGGAGTCCCCGTGTACCTGTTCCTCGATAACAACCGCGCCGGGTGGACCGGACAGCTGGATGCAGCTAAGCGGCTGACGAAGGCAGGGCTAAGAACCCACATCATCGAGTATCCTCCCCGTCTGTTCGACGACGAGGACGCACAGCCAGACACCCTGGATGAGGATGAAGTAAGAGAACAAGTGGCGAGAGCGCCCAGATACGAGCAGTGGCTATATACAAGGAGAAAGTGACATGGGAGCATTTGGTAAGGACGATGCACATCTAGCGAACATCGGCGGCTTCGGCGCCAGCTTCGGACAGCAGGCAGCGCAGTCGCTGCAGCGCGGTCCCCGGGGGTCCAGAGGCACAGCAGCCTACTGGAAGGACTCCTTCGACATCTCGGAGCAGCCGGCGACCCCGGACACCTTCCGCATCCTGCGGGGTGCGTACCAGCAGCAGTACGTCAACCGGGACAACGGGGAGCTGTACGTAGACACCCGCCCCTACCTCTTCTGGAGGGAGCACTTCGCTGGCGGGCTGCAGCGCGGTGGAATCTGCAGCGCAGGCCCCTTCCATGGTGACAAGAACAAGAGGCAGCCCTGCCTGGGCTGTGACGTGTTCTGGAGGGACTACGACGAGCGGAAGGCCAAGAAGAACCGAGGGGACAACACGAAGGGCCCGAACCGCATCTCGTTGACGGACAAGTTCGCCTTCACCGTGTGGGACTACGGTCTCTACTTCGAGATGCCCGACGTGGACCGGACGGGCCAGTTCCGCATCAACCAGCGCACCGGGCAGCCGTACACCACCATGGTGAAGTCCTACAACCCCAACGAGCCCCGCTTCGCAGGGCATCGGTGGGAGCAGGGCAGGCTGCTGCCCTGGTCCGTTGGCAGCACGTGGTTCCAGTACCTTCACAACTACAACACGAGCGTGGTCGGCAACTGCTGCTCGTCCTGCGGCGCCCACGGCAGCGTGTACTCCCTCGGCTGGTACTGCGGGAACCCTCAGTGCGGACAGATGCTGTTCGACGTCAACAACACGACCATGAGCGTGGAAGAGCTGGAGGCCAAGAAGGTCAATCGGTGCCTATGCCCCCACTGCGGACAGAACCTGTTCCCGCAGGAGAGGGTGGGGTGCCAGAACTGCGCACGGGGGCAGCGGGCCACCATCTTCGACGTCGACCTGGTCGGGTTCAAGCAGCGGTCCGGAGATGGCAATCAGTACAACCTGTTCATCACCAGTTTCGTCGGTCCCTGCCCTATCCGAGTGCAGGACCCCAAGGTGCTGGAAACAATCCAACCGCTCGACCTAATCAAGCGGTACGAGCCCTACCCGATGGACAAGCAGCAGGAGATGTGGGGAAGCCTCCTCACAGCAGCCCCTCAGGCCATGGCGCCCCAGTACCCGCAGCAGCAACAGTACCCCCCACCCGGGGCACAGCAGCCACAGTGGGCTCCTCCGCCCCCTCCGCCAACGGTGCAGCCACCCTGGCCCCCAGCGGTGCCTCAGGCGATGCCAGCGCCACAGATGCAGCAGCCGACCATGGGAGGAGCTGCCGTATTCCCTCCGCCCCCTGCGAGCGCGGCCAACAGCGACTGGGCTGCGCAGCTCGAAGCCATGAACAACCGCTTCCAGCGCTAGAGAAGAAAGGAGCAGCCCGCCCCCTCCGGGGGGGCGGGCGCCCCCTATGGCTAGTTGGAACATCGACGTCCCTACCACTGAGTACTACGGCCACCTCCCCAACCGGTCTGACTGGGCCCCCGGAGCTGCGGAGAACTTCCAGTCCGTGCTGAACGAGATTGCGGCCACCCCAATCGTGGCCCTCGATACGGAGACCACGGGTCTCAGCATTGGTGGCAGTGCTGTTGAGGATGCTGCCTACCCCCTCTACTTCTCCCTAGCCTGGGGTAACCGCCGGGCGACGCTGCACGCCGACTTGCTGCGCTGGTTCACCCCCCACTTCGCTGACCCCAAGAAGTGGTGGATATTCGCCAACGCCAAGTTCGACGCCCACATGCTCTACAACGCCAACCTGTATCGGACACCAGACGAGATACAGAACGGGACGGTACTGCCCCGCATCATCCTGAAGGGGAAGCTCGTCGACACCCAGGTGATGCACTCCCTCCTCTACGAAGACAAGCCCCATGGACTGAAGTACATGTGCCAGCACATCGGGGGCTGGACCTGGGGCAGCTTCGAGGACCAGTTCGGGAAGATTACCAAGCTCAACACCCCGAGCGACATCATCCACAGAGCGGAGCAGCAGGACTTCCCACGGCTGGTGGAGTACGCCGCCAACGACGCCTGGGGCACCCTGCTGGTCTACAACGAGCTGCGCACCCAGCTGGAGCGGGCCAACACCCACTCCCTGTTCAGGGACAAGCCTCCCTACATCGAGACGCTGTGGGACCTCTTCTACAAGGTCGAGGTGCCCTACACGAAGGCCTTGTGGGGTATGGAGCGCCACGGCATTAAGGTGAACTGCGACCGCTTACAGGCTGCAGCACCGGAGGCGAGGGCGCACATCAACCAGCTAGAGCGCAGGTTGAACAATCTCTGTGGTCGGGATGTGAACCCGAGGAGCACGGACCAGCTGCGAGACGTACTGATAAAGCAGCGCGGCCTTGACCCCCTGAACGTGACCAAGGGCGGTAAGACAGGGGTGCGCAACGCCAGTGTGGATGAGAGGTTCCTGCAACACCACGCCGACCTTGGGGATGAAGCCTGCTCCATCATCCTGGAGCACCGAAGCTACGCGAAGCTACTGGGCACGTACATCGAAGGGTTGAACGAGGTGGTGGACCACGAGGGTCGCATCCACAGCCGGTTCAATCAGGACGTGGCGCGCTGTATGCCAGCCGGGGAGCTAGTCCTCACAAACCGCGGGTACCTACCAGTAGAGCAAGTGGTGGTGGGGGACCAGGTCATTTCCCACACAGGGTACGCACGGCGAGTTACGGAGACCTCTACACATGCCCCCGCCCCTATCTACCGAGTAACGGCAGAAAACGGTGTGAGCCTCCGAACGACGGGCAACCACGAATACCTCACGAGAGACCGAGGATGGGTGCGGGCCGACCACATACAGGTCGGAGACATGCTCTACGTGCACTCCGAGAAAGAAGCCTGGGCTGACGTGCCTGGGTGCTCCGGATACGCGGTATCCACGTGGGGCCGCGTCTGTAACAAGAGAACGGGGAAGCTCCTGCAGCCTTCTCGTAAGGGAGAGTGGGGTCACCTCAAAGTCTCCCTCCAGAGAGGCTCGGGCAAGAAGGACTTCGGCGTACACCAGCTGGTTATGCTCGCTTGGCACGGGAGGCCCCCACGAGGGCATGAGGTACGCCACAGGAACGGCATTGCCTGGGACAACGTCGCCCATAATCTGGAGTACGGTACCTCGAAGGAAAACACTGAGGACGCGAGAAGGCACGGCACGCTACGCGGGGCGCCCAAGCTGACCACCGAACAAGTAGAAGAGATACGCGCCATATGTAGCGCAGGACAACCACCCAGCTCCACGTCCAAGTTGTCCTACGACACCGCAGAGGTCATTCGGCAACGGTACGCTGATGGCGCGGGCAGAGCCGACCTCGCACGAGAGTACGGCGTCTCGTACCAAGCCGTAGACAGCATCGTAAAAGACAGAACGTGGGTGCACCCTCCTAGCGGTTCATCTGCTAGCGAGGTTGCTAGCAAGTACGATGTCTCAGAAGCAGCTGTGCGAGACATCTGGGCGGGGAGGAAGTGGAACTCCGCCCCCACAGAGGGCCCCCGCGCCTCCTTTTGGTACGAGCCCGTCATCAGCGTCACCGTAGAAAAGTCGGAGGTCACTTACGGACTGACCGTAGACGTTGACCACTCCCATGTCACAGGAGGCGTCGTCACACACAACACCGGCCGCCTCTCTAACTCCGGCCCCAACCTGCAGAACATCCCCCGTCCTGAGAACGACCACTGGAACCTGCGACAGGCCTTCATACCTGCCCCTGGGTACGACCTCATCTGCCTCGATTACTGCGTGGCACCAGACACCCGCATCCTAACCAGTGACCTACGCTGGGTAAGAGCGGAGGACGTAGCAGTAGGAGAGGAGCTCATAGGGTTTGACGAAGGGCTGGGCAGAGCCGCCCGCTACCAACGGTCGAAAGTGCAGCAGAAGAAGGAGCTAAAGAAGCGGTGCTACCGCGTCACAATGAGTAATGGCGCCGTGCTCACCAGCAGCCACGACCACATGTGGGTGGTCGGAGGGGGAGGGCACACTTGGCAACGCAGGAATAGAGCCTGGGTCAAGACTGAGGAGCTACAGGTCGGTGACCAAATCGCGCACTTCTGCGAACCCTGGAAGGAGCAAGCAGGCTACGATGCAGGGTACATAGCTGGGGTACTTGATGGAGAAGGGTGGGTTACCCGGCAAAGCGGCACAGTTGGGATTGCTCAGCTACCTAACCCTTGTCTGGCCCGCGTTGAAAAGGTGCTGCAGGAGAACAACATCCCGTACGACCGGAGAGCCCGACCTCAAGACGCTGTCCAATCCTTGTACTTTACTGGGTGCAGAGCGGGACTAAGAGTACTGGGTACCTTCCGCCCCCCTAGGCTGTTATCCAAAGCAGCCTACTCCTGGGAGGGCAAGAGGACGTGGGGCCACAACTCCGAGCGGGTATTCGTCACCAAGGTAGAGAAAGTGGGCCTACGCCGCGTCGTGGCGCTGCAGACGAGCACCCACACCTTCATCGCTGAAGGTTTTCTGTCCCACAACTGCCAGCTGGAGATGCGCCTGCTGGCAGCTGCGGCCCTCGAGCTGCCGATGATTGAGATGATTCACTCCGGCAAGGACATCCACATCGGCAACGCCGAAATCGTCTTTGGGCTGCCCTACGACGACATCAAGGCGGCCAAGAAGAAGGAGAAGAAGGACCTCACCGACTACGACCGGCAGTGCCTGGCCGCGCGAAACGCCGTCAAGAGCATCGGCTTCGGAATCCTCTACGGGATGGGCGCCCCGAAGATGGCACATGACCTGGGCATCACGGAGCAGGAAGCCAACCAGAAGATTGAACAGTTCCTCCGCACCTACCCTGCGGTGAAACGCTTCACAGAGGCTTGCGTCCAAGAGACGCTCAAGACCGGCTACGCCTTCACCCTGCTGGGGCGTAGGCGCAACGTGCCCGAGATAGTGTCCCGCAGCCCCAAGGAGCGCAGCCGGGGGGAGCGCCTAGCAGTGAACACCCCCATCCAGGGGTCGGCCGCTGACTCGGTGAAGATGGCCCAGATTCTCCTAGACCAGCTGAACTTCGAGAATGACTACGGCTGCCGGATGATTCTGCAGGTCCACGACGAGCTGGTGTTCGAGGTCCCCAAAGCAAACTCATCCTTCATGCTCGAGGAGATAACGGAGGTGATGGAACACCCGTTCTCAGAAGACTTGCCGGTACAGCTGAAAGCAGAGGGTGGCATAGGAGAATCGTGGGGCGCCATAAAGTAGACCGGGACCAGCCTGTACGCAGCTCACAGCTTGCAGCCGAGGTGGCCGAGGGCGTGGGCATCGACCCCCGAGACGCACGCGTCTTCATCGAGCACCTGACCGCAGGCATCATTCGACACCTGGCTGCCGGGCGGGCAGTACATGTCGATGGGCTAGGGACACTACGCCCGATGGTCCAGAGCGGAATCACACGGGTACAAACCCTGACGGACTGGAAAGGAAGGAAGAATCGGGTAGCGATGGAGCGGGTCGTCAAGGTATTCTTCAGGAAGGCACGCCTACTGAAGGAGACCCTGCGATGAAAACCAACGACGAAGGCATGAACAAGTACGGCGTCGATGAGACGTCTGGGCTCGACCAGCAGGAGCTGGAGAAGCGCGCTGCCAAGGGTTGCCCCGAATGCGGGCGCCCGCTCATCAAGAGCGGCAGCGTGCTCCTCTGCCCCGAGCATGGGAGTGAGCCCTTTGAGGGCAAGGATGGCAACTAGCAAGAAGACCAAGAAGACCCAGAAGAAGGCAGCGGGGAAGAGCCAGACGCAGGGCTACCGGGAGGTAATCCGGGAAGCAGCCTCTGGAGGAGATGCGCCGGCGGCTGCGCGGGCCATCTCCCCTCCCCCACCGCCCGGCAGCGACTCCCAGTTCCAAGCTCGCCAGGCGTCGCTAGATGCCGTAGCCAGCAAGTTCAACAAGGAGGGGCACTCCGTGATGGTTCGGGGCGATGAGGCTCCCAACCCCTACATCCTCCGCCGACCTACGGGCATCATGGAGCTCGACATCAACCTCGGTGGGGGCTGGCCCGCCGGGGGCACCTGCTTCCTCTCCGGTCCGGATAACGCGGGCAAGACCTGGCTGATGATGCAGACGATGGCGATGCAGCAGCGCATCTACGGCAACAGCTGCATCCAGGCCTTCGCCATCACAGAGGGCGGCTTCCCGTACGACCAAGCGCTGCGCGTAGGACTTCGCATCGCCGTCCCCGACAGGATGATTAAGCAGTGGCAGGAGCACCGCGAGCAGCGTGGGCTGGTACCCTACACCACGGAGGAGCTGGGGCGCTTCAAGGAGCAGATTGGCGACATCCGCATCGTCCGAGGCGATACCGGTGAGGAGATACTCACCGTACTCCTCGGCATCATCCGCACCAGGGCATGCTCCGTCGTCTGCCTAGACTCGCTCCAGGGCCTACAGCCTGTTGTGGACGCGGGCAAGGAGCTGGATGAGGCTGCCAAGCGCGCCGCCCACGCCTCCATGATAACGGAGTTCTTCAAACGGTACGTTCCGATGACCACCGGACTGTCCGGTGTCAACGAAACCACGTTGTTGATGACGCAGCAGGTACGCTCGAACTCTGCCAAGGCTTCAGCACCCAGCTACATGCAGGCCTCCCTCAAGGACTGGGCCATAGCTGGAGCCTACTCCGCCCGTCACTTCAAGCTGGTGGACCTCATCATGTACGACGGCGCGCTGCAGAAGAAGGAAGTGAACGGGGTCAAGCAGGTGGTTGGCAAGACCCTGAAGTGGGAAACCGAGAAGGGCAAGGCGGGCACCCACGACAACATCCACGGTGAGGTGCAGTACTCCTACCTCTTCCCGCAGGGTGTCGACTTCACCGGCACGGTCATGGACGCAGCCATGCAACGGGGCGTGCTACGGAAGGTAGGGAACCAGTACACCCTGGTCCGCCCCGACACCAACGAGGTGATGACGGCCTTCACCGCCCCCAGCCTCAAGAAGTTCAGGGAGTACATGGACCTCGACTTCGACTTCGAGCTCGCGGTACGGCAAGAGATTCTGGCAGCAGCGGGGGTGCAGTGTCTCTATCGGTGAAGGTTCGACTCGAGTACGACGACACCCCGCGCACCCCCTACATCACCATCCACGTCCGAACGGACGAGGGGACGGGGTCTGTCCGCTCCAACTACCTCACCGCCTTCGGCGAAGAGCACGTAGTCATCCTCGAGGCCCCCAAGGGAACAGTGCAGCTGAGGACCAAGACCCTCAAGAAGAGGGCCACGCGGCAGGAGCGGCAGCGCATCGAGGCCATCGGGGGTAGGAGGCACAGTGGAAGTGGCTCCTTCGCCGGGAATAAGTCTGACGGCAGCACAGACCGGTGGCGAATGGAGAACAAGTTCACCACCGCAGAGTCCTTCCGGGTTACCTTGGCCGACCTAACGAAGCTGCGTAGCGAATGCCGGGGCTTCCAAGCCCCTGTCTTCAACGTGGAGTTCCAGGAGAAGACCGGCGCTGTCAGGGAAACCTGGGTACTCGTACCCGCTGCAGACTGGGAAAGGCTAGTACATGCTCAGAACGCTTGAAGACCTCCGGACCTCCCCGGCCGAGGCGCAGTCTGCCTGTGTGCAGTCAGCGATGACGCTCTCCGACCTGTGGGACAAGTACAAGGCTCAGCAGAGCGGCAGCTCACAGCTGCTAGTCGAGTTCACGGGGGAGCACACCCGCGCTCCCGGCATCCACGCCTCTGAGATTTCCGGCTGCCAGCGGAAGCTCACCTACGGGGCTCTGGGCGTGGAACGTCGGGTTCGCGCGGAGGACAAGGACGTCCTCGCCCAACGGGTGTTCAACATGGGCACCATCGTCCACGCCTACGTCCAGGACGAGTTCCACAAGATGTGTGAGTGGCTGAACCAAGGGGGGAGGCAGCTCACCTTCGAGGATGAGGCACCCGTTCACCCGGGACTGGGAGGGGTTTGTCAGGCCTACAACATACACTCCTCCTGCGATGGCGTCTTCACCTTCTGGTACCCAGTAGGTCAGAACGTCTACGAGCCCTACATGCGCGTTGGGCTGGAAATCAAGACGGCCTCGGACAAGCAGTTCGAGGGCATCACCAAACCGAAGGAGGAGCACACCGAGCAGACCTGCATCTACATGAAGGCGCTCGATGTCCCTCTGATGTGGACGCTCTACTTCAACAAGAGCAACCAGCGAACCACGCGCAGCACTCCCCCCTTTCTGTTCAAGTTCAACAACGCCCAGTGGGAGCTACTCGAGCGGCGCATCATCACCGTACTCGGGTATGTCAAGAACCAGCAGCTACCGGCGAGGCAGGAAGGTTACCACTGTGGCTGGTGCCCCTTCGCTCACACCTGCCAGCCCAGCTACCTGCGTCCGAAGGCTAACAGCTCCCCGCCAACTGGGAGGGAGTTCTGATGTTGCAGACCCCAGACGTCCTAGGACCGTCAGCTACCGAAATCCAACAGATTCACACCCGGTGGAGTACCTTCGACCGGGTACAACAGCGGCTCCTCAAGGAAGGGTTTTCCCCTCTACCACAGCCCATGTACGCCTACCCCGGCTACCTCGACAGGGAGATACTACTCGCACAGGACTCCAGGATGCTCACCATGGAGTTCGCCAAGTACAAGGCATGGCGTGACTTCGCCGCAGAGCGGCTGGTCTACAGCCAACAGATTCTCCTGGAGACCCGTAACGAGATGCGGGCCATCGAGACCAACATAAAGAAGGCTGCGAAGAAGAAGACAGATAAGGAGGTGCAGGAGGAGGCCCGAACCAACCCCCGCTACGAATCCCTACGCTTGCAGGAGCAGGAGAACGCGCAGCTGGAGCTGATGTACGAGGCCAAGGTAAAGGAGTTCAGCTCCTCAGTGGCCATCCTCTCTCGCACAGTCGCCCTACGAGGGCAGGACATCGAGCAGGGCAACCGAGGTAGAAACATTGGGGCTGGTGGTGGGTACGACCCCAGCTCAATGCCCCGCGGAGGCTTCTGATGGTCTACCTGGAAGTCCCTTCCCTGCCCATTTCCGTCAACGCCGCCTACACCAAGAAGCGGGGCAGCGGTGCGCGCATCCTGACGGAGATAGGCAGGAAGTACAAGAAAGAGACCACCAACTACCTCACACGGCAGTACCCCACGGAGCTGAAGTACTTCCGCAAGAACGCCCCCCTTTCCCTGCTCGTTCACTTCACTTTCGGGAACCCCAGCGACTTGCTATGCAAGGGGTACCCAGGGGAGACGCTCAGTCGGTATAAGAAGAACGACGTCACCAACCGCATGAAGTTGTTCGAGGACTCCCTGTGCGATGCCACCGGCTGTGACGACACCCAGCACTGGGTTGTGACGCTGGTTAAGGCCGTCGGCGCAATAGACACCACGAGGCTGTGGGTCTGGGACCTCGAGAAGGAACCACACAATGCCATCAGCAACGTCATCAGCACCCTCCTCTGTCTGGCAGGGGTTGAACAGGACTGAGCTGTACCAGCTGTGCCGACGGGCTGGGATGAACGTCCACCCGCTGACGGACCCGAGGTACCTGGCTGCCTACCTAGACGGCGAGGTTGAGCCGCCGCCCTGCGATGAGACTAGCCACCCCATCGACAGGTGTCGCCACGCCATCATCGGCTTCCTGGACGAGTACTGGGCTCGTGTACACCCGCAGCTGAAGTGCCCTGCCCGCAACCTGAACAACCCAGACGAGACCAAGCGAGACCGCCGGCCTTGCTTTGGATGCACGGACCTGCAAGTAGTGGCGTGCATCGAACAGAACGGAAAGAACGAGAGCCTTATCAGGCTCTACCTACCGAAGAAACAGCCATGATAGAGATAGCCACCGTACCCAGAGACATCAACGAGCTGAACAAGTTGAAGGTCGGACAAATCATCCGACTCGCCTCGCAGCTTCACCTGCTAGACAGCGACGACAACGACCAAGCGTTCAAGACCCTGCCCCCGGAGGGGAAGGTCGCGGCGGTCTACAACGCCCTCCTCGAGCACGACGCCAGGGGTGGGCAGGTACAGCCCATGACCGCCCCCCCACAGGGAGCCATCCCGCAGCAACCACAGTACCAACCCCCGCCACAGGCACAGATGACACAGCCCCAGCCCCAGTACCAGCCACCTATGGCTCCGCCCCCACAGCAGCAGATGCAGCAGCAGCCGCAGTACCCTGGCTACCCGCCCCCGGTACCTCCTGCAGTGCAGCAGCAGGCAGCGCAGCCCCAGTACGCGCCGCAGCCCCAGTACCAACCCCCACAGGCCCCTCCGCCGCAGGCGTACCCGCCACCACCGATGCAGCAGCAGCCGCAGTACCAACAGGCGCCTCAGGTGCAGCAGGCGTACCCGCCCCCGCCTCCACAGGCACCCCCACCGCAGCAACCGCCCGTTGCTCAGCGCCAGCCGCAGACTGGGTCCGACCCCAACAACCAGGGCAGCACCGTGGTCAACGCTCTCACCGACGTTGTCAACCAGGTGCTCGCAGGACAGTCGCTACTGGGCCGCTCCCTCGCCAACGTCGGCGCGATGGTCACAGCATCCTCCGAGGTGAACCGCTGCCTGGTGCAGATTCTGGTCGCGATGTCGGAGCAGATGGGGATGGACGCGGACGACCTGGCCAAGGTCATCAAGCACCAAGACCCCAGCACCGTCGACAAGCTGCTCACCAAGATGGGAGTAGGGATGGGAGGGGGAAAATAGTCAGTCGGCTCTGGCCAGGGACAGTCCTCCCCCGAGCCGACCAGCTAGTTGAAGTACAGACCCCGGTAGAGGCCGCCGCTTGTGGCCTCTACCTCACCTCAAGAGGACTCGAGGAGCACGCCTACAGCGTCAGCTCCTAGCCCGTGGGGCACGCGGGCACGAGGCAGAGGCGACCGTGTAAGGAATAGTCCATGCACGAGAGCACGCTGCAAACCGTCGTGACGTTGGAACCCTGGCGTCAACGGATTGGGTACCCCGAGAGTGTCACGGACCCGGACTGGACGGCGGAGGGGCACGAGATGTGCCCCGCCTCGTCCATCATTCGGGATGCTGAGGACCCCCGGTTCTGGCATTGCCGCGACTGCGGCTACATCGGGTGGAGCACGACTGAGCTACATCGTCCTGTACTATCCCCGAAGGCGTTCCTCAGACGCTGCCGGGACTTCTTCCTCCGTAGGAGGCAGGAGCAGGGGCTAGGTTCAGCCGAGGCCAACCACCAGATGCAGCACGTCATGGCCGTCGCTCTCCGCTGCGCCGCAGCGAAGAGCCCCAGCGAGCTACGACGCTTTCTCGAGGGGATGCTCCGTCTGTAGACGGAGGGAGGAGGCGGCGCCTCCTCTTTAGCCCTGCTTTTTCTCCGGCACGGGGATGGGTGCCCTGGGGGCGGTGGCGGTCACCGTGGGCGCGTACCCTGCCAACCCACCAACCCCGACTGGTTGAGCAGCAGATGCAGTGGGTACGCTGCATCGTGATAGTCGACAACGAGCCCCACGCTCACAGGACGCAGGCCTCCCTGTCACCGTTGGGATGGACGCTGGGGCAGTTCTTGAGCCTCGCCTTCAAGTCGGCGACCTCCTCTCGAAGGTCGTTGACCTCCTTACGGGAGTCCTCATTCTGCTGCTGCAGTTCACCGAACTTGGTGACCACGACGTCCATCAGGTCCTCGATACGCTTAGCGATACTCGACAGCGTGATGGGGACCTCTCCTGGAAGTGGAGCGTGGGGTGTTGAGTCTTCATCCGACATGATTGTCTCTCCTCCGCCCCCTGTACTACTCAGCTGTGGCTACGTGACTCAGCTACCTCCCTGCCGTAGGCAATCAGACGCTGCGTCTCCTCTGGGTTGAAGTCCAGAGAGCCCAAGGGGCCAGATGAGAGCGGTCGGTCTGGTGCGTAGACAGCCAGCTCAATCATCCGGTGGTGGACATCCCGGCCTTCCGCTACATCCTGGTTGACCTGCATGGCCCGACGAACGTCGGCGACCATGGCGGTGTGCATGAGCAGGGCGACGGAGCGCATCACAATCGTGAGCGCACTCACCCGTGTCCCGTTACCACTGTCCTGGTCACGCCAAGGATGAGCGCTGAGGGGGTCGGTGATGACCACGTCGATTTTGGTACAGCCGGCGTCAATCGCTCCCTTGAGCGGGGTGGCGCTTACTACCCCACCGTCACCGCACATCCCCTCCGGCAGCTCAACAGGGTTGAGTCCGCCGGGGTACGAGCTCGAGGCAGCGACGTACTGCCAGAGCGGGGTGCTCTTCTCGGTGGCCTCGAAGTACTCCCCGGTACCGTACTGGACGATGCCCAAACGGAGCTGACGCCCGGAGTTACGTACCGCTCCTTCGTTTAGCTCCCTGCGCAGGAGGCGGTGAAGAGGGGACGCGTTGAAGAAGCTACTCTTCCAGATGCCCGAGGCTGGCCCTAGCAGCCAATGCTTCCACACCCCCCGGGTGTCCAGCTGCCCCCACAGCCTCTTGAGCCCCTCCACCCCCTCCACTGTGGCCGATGCAGGAAAGGCGGCCAGGTAGGAGGTGTTGATGGCCCCCACGCTCGTCCCCGCCAGGAACTCCCACCGAGCTCCCCGGGCTGCGAGAACGTCAAGGACGCCCACCTGAAAAGCGCCCTTACGTCCACCGCCACTCAAGACCAAACCGTGCATGTAGCCCTCAACGATTGTCCACGACAGCATCCACCTGTGCCTGCGTCGTGCAGGCGCGAACCGCCTCTTTGAGCACTGTACCAGTATCCCGCCAGTAACGCACAGTGCCGATGGCGGTCAGGTAGAACATGGTGAGGGTGGCCACTACTTCACCGAGTTGACGAGGACAGCTCCAACCGTGACCAGGGCTGAGGTGCCGACCACTCCCAGCACTAGCCCGAAGGTTCGGGTCTCGTACCAGGGAGAGCCCTTCGAGAGCTCCCCCCGCAGCTTGGCGTTCTCCTCCTCCAGCCGCTTCACCCGCTGCTGTAGGTCCGTCCTCACCTCCACGTTGGCCGACCTCTCCAGCGCGAGCACCCCGGTGTGGTAAACGCGTTCAGCATCACGCGTCTGTTCCCAGCTCCGGTAGCAGAGCTCGGCCTGCAGCCGCGCCTGCTCGATGTAGTTGCCCCAGCGCAGCGCGGTGGGGGGGTCGAAGAGCATCCCCGTAAAGGGCGCCTGCTGCCCCTTCTGGATAGCAGCAATGACGTCCTCTCCGGGTGGGATGGGCTCGAGCCTGAACTCGGGGACATCCGGCAGTTGCGGAGGCACCTCTTGTGCCCAGACGGCCGGGGACAGGAGAAGGAGGGTAGCCGCAGCGAGGTACCTCATCACCAGTCCTTTCCACTACGGTCCTTGGGTGCCGACGCTACCACAGCTGATGCGTCGTCAGGGCTGAGGTCTTCCCACGACAGTTGTTCCTTCCCCCAACCACCACGGAGCTTGTCCTCCAGCTGACCTACCTGCTGCTTGAGCCTCTGGAGCTTCTTCTCGTCGAGCAAGCCTTGACGTGCCCGCTGATTCTCCAGCTCATTGAGCGCGATGGTACGGAGGTACTTACCCTGGTAGGCGCTGGCCAAGCCCTGAGTGGCCCCAGTGGCAGCCCCCCACAGCAGGTGAGGGGCTGCCACTCTCGCGACCGCAGCCACCCGCTTACCCACCGGCGTATCCAGCGGGAGCATGTTCTGCACAGCGTTGCCCTCGGCGAATGCTGTCGGTATCCCCGCCCCCAGAGCGATAGACAGCCCCGACTGCAGCGGGTGCTCCAGCTGCACGTTGGGGTGCTCGAACGTCCCCGGTCCAATCTTCGTCTCCAGGCCGTGCCCCCAATCGAGCTTCATGGCCTTCTCTCGCAGCGCGTTCTCCAACTTGGGGTCATTCATCGCCTTCCGAGCCAAGACCTTACCGGAGCGGACTAACTCCTTCAGCTCGGCGTTAGCGATGATAGAACCTACCCCCGCCCCTGCAGCTCCTCCTATCGCTGCCCCCAGCAACCGACCATGAGGAGAGGGTGACAGCCCTCCTATGAGTCTGCCTGCACCCCCCCACGCCATCGCGATAGGCAACGTGCTCTTGGCATGAGTAGCTAGCTGAGGCTTCCAACTCCGCATCAACTCCTGCGTGGAAGCTGAGGTAGCCCCGCCGCTATCCGACGCCGCGGCGCCCGTCTTAGCCTGATGTGTAGGCAGCAGGTCCCGGAACGACGAAATCAGCCGCTCCTTGTCGTTACTGAGCTGGTACAGATACTCATCTACCGCCTTGTCGGGGTCACGACCCAACCAGGTCTTCCCCAGCTGTGCTCCCAACCCCTCAGGTCGGGTAGCCAAGTAGCGTTGAACCAGGAGCTTGCGCTCCTCCGGTGGCAGGTGCTCGTGGCTCTTGTACCTCGCCCCACGCCCCTCCACCTGCTTGAGCTTCTCCAGGTTCCAGTGGGGCTCCAGCACCTGCATCAACCGGGTGCCCTGAAGGTCCAAGCCCTCACCACCAGCTGACGAGAGTAGAAGAGTGCGAACCTTACCCGTGTTGTAGTCCTTCACCAGCTGGTTGCGCGCCTTCATAGGCATCTCCCCGGTGAACTCCCCGTAGGGGATGCCGGCGGCTTGCAGCCGCTTCTTGTAGGGGTCTATGCCCGCCTCCAAGTACTGTGAGTAAACCACCGCCTTGGCCCGCTCATTCTCATCCAGTGTCTTCTTTAGGCTCTGGAAGGCAGCATCAATCTTCGCCTCCTCCGGCACCGCCTGGCCAGAGTGGAAGGGCGCGGTGGTATTGGACGCCTGCCTCGCCGCGCTGAGAAAGGCGTTGAGCTGCTTGGACTCCTGCTTGGTAGGGGGCAGCCCTCGCTTCACCTTGGCCGCCACCCACGCCGGAGCTTGGCCCATCAGGGCGTCGTACATCTTGAGCTGGGCGCGAGACATCGGCACTCGCACATCCTCGTAGCTCACCTCCGGGTAATGCTCAGTGGAGCCAGGGTGGTAGTCCACCCACTTCTCGAACGCGGACCGGAGCTCCGGCGCGTTCTTCTGGTAGAGCGTTGGCACCGTGCCCGGCTTGACCTTCTGTGCCTGACTACGCCAGATGTTGAGGAACTGCTGCCCCAACGGCACCTTCTGCTGCTGGTCGATGACGTACCGCCTCTCGAACTCCTTCTTGTCGTAGGGGAGCACAGGGGCATCAGCGGCGATGTCCACCAACCCCGCCAGGTCAACCGGGTGGTTGTAGAAGGGACTGCCGCTCAGGAGCATACGCTTCTGGCTGGTGTTGCCCTTCAGCATCTGGAAGGTAGCTGTAGACGGGTCGCGTGCTCGGTGTGCCTCATCGACGATGAGCAGGGGGGCGTCGGGCTTCAACCCCTTGACCGCCATGTTCTGCATGGATAGGAGCTCAGCCTTCTGCGACTTCCCAGCCAGGTGCTTGGCCCTCTCCTTCTCGTAGTTGCCTAGCAAGGAGGCAGGTGCCACTACCTGAGAAGGCAGCCCTAGCGCCTCCTGCGCTGCGATGGAGGTCAAGGTCTTACCTGACCCCAGGCCATGAATGACCACCAGTCCAGGCTGGTCCTCACGCTGCATCCGCTCCACAACCCGCTGCTGATGTGGCTGCAGCTCCGTCTTGACGACCCCCTCCTTCAGAAGCTCGTGCAGCATGGCTCGGTAGCCCGCTACCTTCAGATGCTGCTCCGGATTCTTCCCCAGCATCGCGTGCATCATCTCTATCCGCATCGTCATCATCCCAGCCAGCAGGGACTTCGGGATGTGGGCGCGGTAGGCCGCGATGGCTTCGTCACGGTTGTCGAAGCCCAGGAAGACCTTGTACTCATCAAAGCTGCCGTCGGGCTTCCGCTGCACCGCCCAGAACGCGTGCTTTGAGTTCTTCTTCGGGCCCAAGAAGACGTCGAGACCGTCGTTGTCCCCACCCAGAGTCCGAGGGATGTGCCCGTAGTCGTACTTGTACCGACGGCTCCAATGCTTCCCCTTGGCGTCCACCCCCAGCATGATGAACCCGCGCGGACGCTCCACCTGAACGGGAAGGCCCTGGAAGTCCACTTTGAACTTCACGGTATCGGTGCCGGCCGGTTCACCCTTGTAGATACCCCTCGTTGTCGCCATAGCTACCTTCGTCGTCTTCAGGGGGGTCTTGCCGTCGTCGCCGTTGGGGTCGCCGAGAAGACCGGCGCTCTCTTCCCGCTTCAACGAAGCGGCGTGCGCCCTGCTGAAGCCCTCATCCTTACTGCCTGCCCGAGCCTGAATGTCCCGCTCAAGCGACGGGAAGGACACCGACCGCTCCGATGCCACCTTCGTCTCCGCCACCAACTTGGTGGAGGGGGAGCTCGCAAAGTCTACAGGCCGTACAGAAGAGACGCTCTTCCTGCCGAATCGCTTTCCGGGGTAGGCCGCAGCGATGAGCGAGGAGCAGATGAACTCGTCCCGGTTTCTAGCGGCCTCCCGCTCCTTCGGGGTCTCCTCCGACACCAACGCCGACGGAACCAACGCAGCCAGCAGCCCCTCGGAGGCGTACCCCCTGCCCAACGACTTCCGCATGAAGCTCACGGCATCCTGCTTGACCTCCCCCGGAGCACGCACACGGTACGCCCGGTAGTCGTACATGTCGTGGAACTTCTTCAGCGGCAGGGATACCGTACCCTCCCCCACCCGAGAGTGAACGACCCTTCCATCCCCCACGTACATCGCGGAGTGGTAGTACGGTGTGCCCTGCGCAGCCTCTAGCGCCCCGGCGAACAATCGCTTCCCTAACGTACTACGGTCCTTCGCACGGGTTAGGAGAATGTCCCCGGGCTCCAGCGTCCGCTTCGCCGCCACGGCGCTGCTGAGGCCCTGCACACTACCGGCCTTGGCGAAGGGCTCACGCATCTTCACCCGCTTCGCCACCGCTGGTGTGACGTCCTCAACTACATGGCGAAGGAACCCACCCAAGCTGTCGGGGGCCTCTCCATCCTGATGCACCAAGTACACTGGCCCCTGCTGATGCGCGTGCAGGGGTCCCGACCTCCAGCTGGTGGTACCGATGCGCTCACCTGGCAGTGGGATGGCCAGTCGAGTAGGCGAGAAGCCCAACGACTCCAGGTTCAGGTCGCGCACCGCTACCTGCGGGTGAGACCATTCATCAGGACTGGTGGCGATAGCCGCCTGAAGGCGCGCCCTAGCCTGCTCTGCGTCAGCAGGCAGACGCCTGACTATGGGAATGTCCCTGGAGAGCTGGCCCCCGGCAATCCTACGGTATTTCTGGTCCGGCACCGCACCAGCCTACCAGACAAGGGGCCGGAATGGGACTCAGCCTCGCGCTCGGGAGCCGACCTGTAGCAGGTAGGAGCGCAGGGCGTCGGGGTCTTCCAGGAGCTCCTCAGCTGCAGCCCGCTGCTCCTCGGTGAGCTTGTTGAGCTCCTCCCGATGCTCCTGCACCACAGCCCCCGTACGCTCCACCAGCTGGCGGTCGAGCTCCCCCACCGCCGCCTGCCTCCGCTCCTCTACCTTGCGCTCGAAGTCACGGGCGGCGTCGGACTCCCGTCGCTCGTCGACAACCACCACCTTCCCCCGGTCCCGGCCGAAGAGGAAGGCGAGGAGGGCGACCGGGAAGAGAAGAACCCACATCCAGTTCTTCTTCAACCACGGCCACCCCTTGGTGAGCCACCACAGCCAGAAGGGGGACACCTCACTCCTTGGGGAGGTTGGAAGGCGTCTTGTCGGCATCATCCACCGACACCCCGAACAACCCCGGTAGGGACTTCTTGACACCCTTGTAGATACCAGCGCTGACCGTAGCGATGAGCATGGAGAAGAAGAACCGCCCGGTGTAGCTGTCGAGGTCGCCATAGATGAACGGGACCTTCAGGATGGCGATGAGCGAACCCACGAGGTAGGGCAGCAGGTAGAGCAGTAGCTCGTTGTACCAGGCGGACAGCCTGCTCGAGTAGATGGTCACCTTCGTGGTGCTGGTCCTGCGCTCGTCCTTCACGAGCTCTGGCAGCGCCAGCTCTACAACCTTCCGTGACAAGGTGGAGATGACGACAATCACCACCGCCAGTGCAGCGACACCAAGAAGAGTGAAGTTTTCGAGCAGGTTGTCCATGACTCCTCCTATGTACCAATCAAGAAGCTGCTGGTCGGCAGGTTACCTGATACGAGCAGTGACTTCACCCCAGCGCTTCTAAACGACAGAATGCGACGGTTGTGGATTGGCTGCAGCCCTGCGGACACTCCGAACGGACCGCGGATAGGAGAAAACGGCTCTGTGAAGAAGCTGGCTC
>Ga0265293_10002648_pt1 | contig 35197 bp, 37 predicted proteins | sample Munlanlewell138R_FD_192505 | JGI IMG/M metagenome (GOLD analysis project Ga0265293, IMG submission 192505) | Leachate microbial communities from a municipal landfill in Southern Ontario, Canada - Leachate well 138R | ecosystem: Engineered > Solid waste > Landfill > Unclassified | place: Canada... | reverse complement strand
CCAGTCGTTTACCACAGACAGAGCCCACGGTTCGCGATTTGGTGTATCGGGCGGACAAAATACGTCTGTGTCTATGCCTGTGGGATTGACAATGCCGTCTAAGCCCCACATCTGTTTTTGATATTCAGACACAAACACATTGATGCTTCCCTGCATATGTTGAAAGGACGCAATACGTCCCTGTGTCCATTCCTGTTGCGGAAGGGTGTGTTCTAAGTTGACGAGCGGAATATGTAGTTGGTGGGCGATATCCTGCGCTATTCTGAACTGTGAAGCCTTATTCTGACTAAGTACCATGTCAAAGTCTACCCATGGCGGTAGCGACAACCCACTGCGCGTAATCGGCAATAGCTGGTAGTTAGCAGGAACAGGTGCATAGTGTGTCTTCCAATCTTTACTGCCTTCTACTCTTATGGCATAAAAGTTATGACCTGTTGCCGCCAACGAAGTCTCATAGCGTTCGTGCGTTGGAAACGTCAGAATGTTCCAGGGCCCGTTGGCACTTCTAGTGGCTCTTCTCAAAATACTTCTTGTAGCGGATGACATCGTTGGTTCCTCAGTCTTGGTTTATTAACAGCGAACGCATTCGTTCCCCAACCTTACTATAGTGATAGTTGTAGGCCGCGTCTATACCGTTATTTCCTAGTTCGGTACGCAAATCTTTATCTTCATATACTTTGCGCATCTTCTTTCGCAAGTCGTGAATGTCCACAGCGTGCCAATTTTCATGACCCGTCCAGATATTACTAACTGGTACTTCTTCGGGCCTCATAAACACCGGCTCTAGATGACAGTCTACCAATAGTCCGTTGACACCGTGTCGTATGTAGTCTGCTGGACCGCCTTCATTCGTAAGAATTACTGGATTACCAAGCGCCATAGCGTCGAATCCCGGCATACACCACGCTTCACCATATGATGGCAACACAAAACAATCGCCAGTCTTATGCAGTCTCATTACTTCAAACTCACTCAGCCATTGCGTAATGACTATTTCTGTGTCGTAGCTGGACATTTTCGGATATAGTCTAAGCCCACGCTTGACTTCCGTCGTTATTTCTTTGACTTGCTGTGCTACTGCCGTGGCGTTTCTGTCCCAAGAATTTACCTTCAGCATGAGCTTGACGGGTTCGTGAGGTTGGAACTCTAGGTGAAACGCCTTGAGTAGTCCAGCCAAGTTCTTGCGTCGTGTCAGTTCACATATGGTATAAAAAACGAAGTTGTTCTCTGTTTCTGGTATGGGATACGGTTCATACCTCTGGCTATACTTTGCGATGTCTACACAGTGCGGCACCACCGACATTGGCGTATGAACATAGCTGTCGATTGCACACTGAACCATTGCGTTGTTCGGCACCCATACTTGGTCCATCATGTTCAGGTGCGTAGCCCAGTTCGTATACTTGAAGTCGGTAGTCTCATAGTCAAACACGCCCACGTTCACACCGACACGACTATCGTATGTCATCATATGTGGCAATAGGTGTTGAATACACGCATCACAGTTACGTTCGTCATTTTGTTCCAATTCTAGTATGCGCGCTGGAATTTCGGCGTCATTATCGCTCAGCTTAATAGCGCGTGGCACCACCTCTATCCCAACACTATCCAAGGCCAATATGTAGTTTTGGGCAGCATTACCCCACCCAGACCCGTCTTTCCACACTCCTATGAACAATACCTTCATTCCTTGTCCTCATATTGCTTTAGATACTTTATATACAATGCCATTGGCAAAGTCTTCAACAGTTCTGCTTTGGCGACTTCCCTACTTGCATTGCCGCATTGATATACCTTGCCGGTTCCTTCATCTGTTGGTTTGCGCCAAATTTGTCGGTACTGACTGATGGACTTGGCTTGTTCATAGTGCCATACGAATTGTCGCAACCTTTGACCTAAACATGTTAAGTGCAAAAATTTAATCGCGTGTCCAACCATAGCCAATGAATTTACGATGTCGTCATAGTACACCAGCAGTTTTGGCATAGTAAGCTGGTCAAAATACATGATGTTGTGAGCATACCCTCGAAATTGCAACGGCACGCCTCCACGATTATAGCTGTCCTTATAGTCACGCAATATGAACAGCACTCTTTTCCATTGTCGATTGTTATAGTCGGGCCATACGTTTTGCCAAGCTATTTCGCCAGGATTGTTCGGTTTCCATATTTTGTGGCAGCGTAAAAAGGCAAGATGGTTATTGGTATAGCGTTCGGTGTGTGGTCTGTCACTGGGCGTCGGATGCCCAGTAAGCATCTCAACACAATACATGAACCAGTTTAGGCCGCTGCGTTCAAACGACAGCACCAAATTATCAGAGTTGGGACTATGCCAGGGGTTCATCGTCGTTTTTGGGTAGTAGTGTGATGAACATACGACATTCAACACGTATTAGGTCTTGGGCTTGCGCGTGGTTTTCGTTAGCTGGAGTATAATGGTTTACCATATCAACGTCTACACGGTTGAGTAACACACAATTGGCTTGACCTATGTTCTTTAGGTCGGCCAAGACATTTTGTTCAAGTATGTCTATCATGCGTCTGATAATATCAGTGCGACCGTTCAGAAAGTGTTGGCGGGCAGTTTCTACGTTGTGATATATCACGTGTGGGACAGCGTCGTCTTTAGTTATGGCGTCATGTATTGTATGGGCTTTGGCGCACTCTTCCATGCTTGCTTGGATGATTTGCACAAGTTTTTTGCGCGCATCGACATCGTGCGACCCGATATCTATGGCAAGCTGTTGAATCGTACTACACATTGATTTCTCTCCTGTGTCTAGCCAATTGAATATACGCGGGTACATCGGCGTCCAGTATACCAGCGCGGCGCCTCTCCCAATAATTTCTCGTTGCATTCATTTCCAACATGGCGTCTACTACGTCGCGTCGATTAAAAGTGCGGTACTTAGGCTTGTCTACCAGTAGGCTGTCTTCCGAATAATAAACACCGCCATACCCACTAATCGCCTCTCCATAATGTAGGTCTCTCGCCATTCTCAGTGCCACATACGAGTTTACTTTGTCGGGCTCGCCCCAAATATTAGCAATGCACCAATTGACGAAGTCTTGGTCGGACAGACCGTTGGGAATATTGAGATTGGGTTCGGTAATACGAGGGGTTACGCTCCAATCGCTGGGCACTACATCGTCTAGGGCTTTCATCCATGTTTTTGTGGCGCGCTCCCAATCATAGTGTTTACGACAAGCTAAGTACGTGTCTCTAGCCATCTTCTTTCTTACGGTGCTAGACTTACTGAGGATTTGACCCAACTTATGGGCAAAGTCTTCATTGTCGGGATACGCACGATATGCGTGGGTTTCGGCCTCGCGAAATAGGCGCTGAACCTTGATTGGAGTTCCGCCTAAGTTTCTAACCACAGACGACATAGCTGAATAATCTACCGCCATCACTGGCACACCACAGGCTGCGGCTTCAATTTGCGGGATGCCTAGACCCTCACAATTATGTATCACACACGTATGTGTTGTATAGCTATGGTCTTTAGAAACTTCTAAATCATACACGTATTTATCATCACATTGTATATCATCAATGCTCTTAATTTTAATAAGTTGATAATTGTTTAGATACAGACTGCCGGTATTGAGACGTTTTTTTGCTTTAGTGAAGTCTTCGTTAGCAATATCGCCAGATATCTCGAATCTATATTGTGGTTGTCTATTTCCTGATTTATGTCGAATGCGTGTATTATAATATATCCTACATCGACGGCATAACGTTTTCAATTGTTCTGCTAATACATATGATGTGGTTACGAAAATAGAGACGTTGTGTGAGCTGGAATAATGTCCGTCCCCCATGCACAATCCAGATATGATTTTCTCTTGAAGTTGGGTGGGGAGCGTCATACACCAATCTGGTAGTTTTTTGCTTTTGTCATTATTATAAAACCATTCTTTGAATGCCCTATAATGTATGCGCGAGTTTAGCATGATGTCTATTGCAAGTCTTTGCTTATAGATACGTTGTGTGGTGAGTTTGCCTCCAATGGTTCGCATTACATCCTGAGCAAGACCAATGTTGTCAGACTCATCTTTGTGACACGTTACTTTTATACAACCTGAACTCGACGCACTCCCATCAGCAGCAAACAATCCTATAAATTTGCAAAACTGTTCATCTATGAGAATGCGTGACGGATATATGTGCCCATGTTTAATTTTAATTTGTCCATTATCTAAGACTGTATCTCGCACGGATTTCCAAGGCGTAATGTCCCGTTGATTTACCCAGCTCACCTTATCATCAATTGGGTAGACTAGCAGGTCATTTTTTCGTAGTTCGTGAACTGCGTTAAATGCTGGTGCTGGTATAACGTGTTTGTGTCTTAGTCTATCGCCTAGTATTTTGCGTGTGTTTTTGCATGAGTCTGCCGGAGCACGACACACATCATCGTGTTTATATGAATATATAGGATGATTGTCTGTTATTCGTAGAGTTTGATAATCACCCCACATACATATCTTTTTCATGTTGTTATTGTTGTGATTTTTATGTATATTTGTGACTGGTCTCCAATTATGTTCATGTGTATATACTAAATCTCCTTTTTGTATGACACCGATTGGTTTCCAACCTGAATACGTCAATACTTCTTCGTCTTTGTGTAGGCACGTGGAATATTGCACATACACATCGAACGTATTCATAATATCAGCTAAGTCTTTGGTAGTGGCTCCTAACGTACCTGACGGCATCTTTGCGTTCGGACCCCCACACTTTGGACATGTTCGTCGTGCATCTTGAAAGAACGACGGAAATACGTGCCGACACCCCGTGCATATGTACGTACAAAGTATCTTGTGACCTATGCCTGACTCGCGAATTAAGCGCGGCAAATCCCAGCCGATGTCAGGATACGCTGTGTGCATATACAAGAAGGAACGGTCGGCGATACGCGGGTACTGCTCTAAGTAGGAACGAAACCCCAGAATCAGGTCTGGATATAGCTTGCGCTTTTGATTGCGCATCACCGTACCAACTATGAGCGTGTCTTCATCCAATCCCATGTGTGCTTTATGAGCGGCTTTATCAGCAACGGGCTTGAATAGCGTGTAGTCTGCCGCTGCCGAAGCAACGCCTTGGAATTTTACTTGACCATTAGTTTCTTGTAGTAGTGTGTCGCGCCCAAACTCCGAGTACGTCAGTACAGCATCCGCACTCAAATAAGTGTCTAACCACTGTTCCATTTGTGGGGCGCTATCTATTGTCGGCATCAAAATCCATGAGAACAGTCGGCGGAATGGTGAGCGACCAACAAAGTCGGTCATCCACCAATCGCGTATATCCAGCACAACGTCCGGTCGAAAGTCCAGACATATTTCCTCAAACCGCCACAACCCCCATTGGTTGGCAATGTTCTTAGCATACTCAGCATTCTGCGACTCATCATCCGGCATACACCCGTAGTACGTCCAGGGTATATCTAGGCTGCGTGCGTCGTTACATCTACCATAACCGCCCAACTCCGCAATCTCATACTTCCCAGTCTGGTGCAGTCTAGTCAGAAGCTCCCTACCATAAACCCCATAGCCAGTATTGAGAAAGGTCGCCTCACCCATCCATAGCAGTTTGCATTTATTCATCCACATCGCTCCCTAACGCTAGCGCTTGTTTTACGGCCAAAAATCCATCTAGTACGTCGTGTTCTCGTGCGAGTTGTTCGTATTGCTCATCAAAACCATGTACCATGCACGGCATCAAAATTTGTCCCAAGATAGCTTCCTTTTCTTCCATTTCTTCGGACATATATGGGCTGCGTACTGCATGAAAAAACTCTGATTCTGAGACCTCTTTATCTAAATCAATCATGAACTTGATATAATACAACGAGTATCGAATAACTATGCATGTCATCATGATGTAGTATTGACCTAATAGACGTTGTGCATACGGTGGGCACTTGTATATTGTAGAGTGTAGTTCAACGCCATCAGAGCCAGTATGCTGAATATGCACGCCGTCTTCTGTATACTGCATAGACATCAATATAAAAGGCAACGTCGGTGTTTGTTTGCGGTCAGGAAACGACACAACACAGCCGTTGTTCGTGACGAACACAACCACCCTGTACTCTAACTTATCTAACAGCTTTGCTATATTCATGTCCATGTCTATTATAACGCTCAAACCTGCGAGTTGTCAACTTAAATCTGCCAGAATTTCTTTGCGGTAAACCCACCGCCCTTCTTTCGAGACGGCTCACCTTGCAACAGCACCGTGTTGCCTTCATACAGAAGGTCTTGGTATTCGCGCCACACGCTTGGAAACACCACTACGTCGTCTAACGAGCACGAGCTATCTGCAACGCTCATAAACGCCATGTTTTGACCAGGGGTTTTGCCCTGTTTAGTCTTCACTTGTTTCACTCGTGTGACTTCAACAGCCACTACAGTATATCCAGTATGTCCTTTAACCACATCTTTACATGTTACGTTGGCTTCTACGGCTTTGACGCAACCGTCTACGCGACTACAGGTTAGAGATGCTCCCAAATATTTGTCCTCACACCACGCTATGAAGTCGGCGGTGTCGTATAGAGAATGAGGAGGTTTCTCTAGTATAGATACAAGATTTTCTACGGCCCCGACTCTCTTAACCGAATGACATCCACCGCCTTCTTTTTTAGTGCGAGCGCATCGTCGAAGGGCTGTTATTAAGTTTTCGTGCGGTCCATGCTCCGCTATCCATTCTTGTTCTTTCTTAGTCAGCTCTTTCCATAAATTCAGTTCATACATCATGGTGGTTCGTGGTTTTTCGTAGTGGTCCAACGCACCAGAACACACAAGTGCCTCGTTGACGGTGCTCGACACACGGTCAGAAAACAGTACGATGTAGTCCATCCAGGACCACTCTGCTACTGGTTTGGAAATATCGGCGACGGCCGCACGCAGTTTTTGAAGCGCAGCCGCACCAACGTTTTTTATGTCGCCAATACCGAAACACACTTCGGTGCCGTGCAGGTAGGGGACGGTCTGCTGGTCTCTAAAGTCAGGCACGCGAACAACTATGTCGTTCAATTTGGCGTCGTTGACTAACTCGTATACTTCCTCTCCTGTGTCTTGTTTCCATTGTGCGCCGTGTAGAAAGGAGCAGTAAAATTGAGCAGGGAAGTGGGCCTTGAGGTAGGCGGTCCAATATCCACCAATAGCATATGATACTCCGTGACTGTGATTAAACGAATATTTTTGTGACTCTTTTATCCAACCAAATATCTCTTCTGCTTGTTCTTGTGTCACAATTGCAGTTGTAGTACATCCGCTGATAAACTCATCACGAACTTGCCTCATGATGTCAGCTCGTTTCTTACCGATACTATTGTGTACTAGTATTCCATTAACAAAACCATAATGTATCTTATCATCATCTATTTCATAGTCATATGTCTTCTGTTCCTTATTTTCAGTAATTGCTTTTACCTTTGTAAACCTAAATCCAGCGTTTAGTATGTCGTCTAAAAGCTCAGATTGCACCACTTGGTTTATCCTATGTGCTCTGTCATAGGTTTGGTTCTTGTTATAACACGAACCGCATGGGTCGGCAAGCACCGCACTTAAATTTACATTTTTGGTTGCGGCTTTTATGAAACAAGCCGGAACTAAACACCTGTTGTTTGAATATGTATTTTCTCGACTTTTCAATAAGTGTTGTAGTCTTGAAAGTTTACTTGGACATATATAGTCTTTATATGCGTTGTGAAATTTAGATATATCTAAGGCACTACATATATACAGCCTATATGACTGATATGGTTCACCCTTATATTTAGTGTTGTGTATGCTAATCCCAGCGTGAACACCATCTCTAAGCAACAGTGCTTGTAGTGCTATGATAATTTTATAGGACGTAGACGATATTTCTAAATTCAAACAGCTTACATGCCCCTCTGCTGAAAAATAGTGGCCAACAAATGCTTTAGTAAGCCCGTGCATACTCTGTAAAACCTCGTTTGGTATAATTTTATATCGAGACTTTGCATGTGGCAATATAGAGTCGAGCATTTTCTTATATTCTTGTTTAATGTATATGTCCGTGCATCCATTCGCTTGTTGATATTCTTTAGTTATTGCGCCCTTAGTCCGTAGAGCTTGTCTCACGATTTGCAAAACCCAAGGGTCAGAATTGGTTATTTTGGTTTCCCTAGCACTGTGCGTTCCCTCTGAAATAACATACGAAATAATAATAATATCCTCTATGGTGAGTTTTTTCTGATATCCTTTGTATGTATATTTCTGTGGAATGGCTACAAAATCGTCGATTTTTATATCGCTCATGTCTTTCCATCCATCTTGTGTAAACACTTGATGATTGGAAGTTAAGCTAATACGATATCCTTTTTCACACACAAGAGTTCGTGTTGGTTGCACACCAGTACACCACACCTTTTTTAACGGTCTATATACTAATTGATTCTTTTCATCAATCGTTAATACGCATGGCTTTAGATTCGGGTTCGCACAAAGCTCCTCGATTGGTCTTGGGCCATTTTGTGTGTATATCAAACTTCCTTCCGCTATACATTTCCTCAACACATCCGCCTGCTGCAAATCAAAACCAGCAAGAGTAACGGCTAACTGCATGGCGCTCTCTTGATAGACTAGAACTCCGTATGTCTTATTAAGAACCGACTCAAGCGCAGGATGTAGATATTCTATGTCCTCCAGTTTATGCTTGCGGTCCTTAAACCTTTGAGTCATTGATTTAGGTGGGTCACCAGACAGAGCTTTAAGACAATTATGCACCACCATATTCCCAGCAATGAAGTTATGGTGTGGTCCTTCTACTGTCATGTCATATGTATCTGTTATACCGCACGATATTTTTTCAACATACTCAACCCATTGTATGTCGTCAGTATTTGGCAAAAGATTAGCTTTTTGCGCCGCCCTTACTTCTTGAACAGGAATTTTGTGTTCTGTGTACATTCTATGATGATTAGGACACATGAAACAAAGATTATCAACATCATTATTTTTCTTACGGTTATCAACTATATGGTTTACATCTAGAGAAGCTTCATTCCAATCACAAAAAATACACTTCTCTATATAATTTTGAAAACATCGTATTCTAAAATGTTTTTCGCCTTCTTTATTTGCAGTGGTTGAACGAGATGATTGCATGGATGTTATAGCCGCTATACGTTCTCCTGGTTGTACGTCTTTTAACATTTTCCAACCATCCAATGTTAATAAAGGGTGGTCTTCAGTACATTTCAGTGAATAGAATTTATCTGGTAGTATGTCTTTTCTAGATGCTCTAACACGAACGCGAAATACTTCTTTCTGTCCGCTACTAATCACATCAGTGATTTTATTAGAGAATAGTAATCCTGTCGTTTCATCCATAGAAATGGTATAACCACGATATGATACGTGTTGATTTTGAAATTGTCTGTATAACTCACGCATAGTGACTTTGACATAGCTATGTTTTCTCTTGAGATTACTGACATCATTCATTCTAACGGTTATTTTAGTATCACCAGATACACATCCTGGACGAATCAATGCAATCAATGCAGACAACTCTTCTAAGTTTTCTGGTTGTATCTTTCGTGCCCACGTTCTACCTAAATTACCTTCTAGCTGAAACACCCCCTTGGTGTGGCCTTCGGCGAGAAGCGCCCACGTCCTCGGGCACGTGTGAGGCACGTTGTATATATCTACGTCAATGCCTAGCGGCAGCGGCCCAGTGTGGTGGTCTGCATAGATATCTTGGTCGTGGTCGGCAATTGGAAATTTGCAGCCGCAACCAAACACTAAATTACCCATCGTCATGTGTTCCTGTCTAATCATTGAATGCAAATAATGAACATGTATCATAGTCTCGCGGGTCGTATTCTTCCCAGTCGTCTGCTTTTTGTTCTTCAGCGGGAACACGATTATCTAATGAGACTTCATGATTTTTCCAATAACGAATGCCCTTAGAAACACGATAAATTGCTGACCGTACATGGCATCTACGCTTTGCTTCTTCATATTTCATATATTTATTCCTGTTGAGCAATATGGTCTGCGGCCAATCTCGCTATTTCTTCGGCGTCTTCCCATGTCCTAATTTTTGTGCCGTTGTATAGAATGACTTCACCAATAGGTGGACGAAATGAATGATAGAGATATGAACGAACGCATGCTATTTCTGAGGGGTTGATAAATACAGGTCGCACCAACGTATTCAGTCGCACGAATCATCGTTGCACCTCCCACATCGTTGCTCCCATCCTTCTGCCCAAGGACCGTCTGATTCATCTGGTCCATCAAACTTATTTTGGTTTGCTATTGTGTCTTCTATGAGTCGGTTCATCATTTGCGCTGCTGTTTCCGGCTGATATATGCCGATATGCAAACCGCCATGAACGTTGCTGATGAATATGGAGTTGGTGTCTTGGCGTTCGCATTCTTCTAAGGTGGCCTGATAGTTTTCGCCCGAACAATGTCTAACTATCTTATTATTATCTTCCACTATTGAACCAGAAAAAATATCACTGATTTGCTTTGCGATATCTAGGGTGCGTATGTTGTCGGCCAACACCCTACCTGTGTTGTTGACCACCACACGATATCGTGCTTCTGATGTCGGCTGCTTAGTATTCATCTTTTTCTCCTTAATGTTTATTGTTGGTTTACCACTACAAATCTATCGTCCAGAATCTTCGCCATCAAAGGCTTCACGTCTTTTTCCCACGATAAACTGCCATGTCCGCACCCCGGTCGCGTCATTAAAATGCGTTGACTTGACCCCCACCGCCATCCTAATGCTTTAGAAACAATATACAACTGTTTGATGCTTCTATCCACTAAGCTTAATGGAGAGCGGTCGCGCCAATCCAGTTTGGTGTGGATGCCCACAATATCAGGATGGCTTCCCTGCATAATCTCCACAAAGGGATATGTCGGTTCTTTCGATTTGTTCATACGTGTGGTTCTTACACCCCACCTATCCGACAGCCATTCAATGCGTTCCGCAAAATCCTTAGCAATACCAGCGCCCATCACGAGCGTGCCGTCTTTTTTGCAGACCGTATTGATGGTGCAGACTATTGCGCACACATCATCTTGTTCGGCCTCAGCCCAAAAGTCAGCCGTTAATTCATGCATGAGTCGTATCTCCATTTCATAGCTATAATATAGGTTATGATGCAGATGTTGAAAACGTAATTTGTAAGCAGGGAAGCCTGCCAGTACGCCTGCTGCACATTAGTGTATACGACGTACACAAGCGTGAATATCTCACCGAACCACCACATCCATAGAAACCACCAAGATATATCCACGGCGCTTTTGGTGTGGTACGTCCTTAGTGCTTGTGGCACTCCACAAAGACAAAAGAGAATGGCGCCGGTCCATCCCACTACCTCAAACACGGTCGTCAATTTTTGAGTCCATCTTTCTGTTGAAAGCAGTCCTTCATTTCCAGCCGTCTCTTACCCTCATCATTAGCCGTCGTCAAATAACTACCGACATTCAACAACCGCACTCCAATCTTAGCTGTCCACGTAACATCCCACAGTGCATTGTGCGCGCCTTTATCAATTTCTTCCTTCGGCACGCCCATATACTCCAACACAGTAGTGAGTTTGAGATTTTTCGGACCATCCGACACGGACCTAAACCAAAACCACAGATGTTTCATGACATCCAGCGTGTAGATGGGGTTTACGAGAGTTTGATTACCCCACTTATTGTCCCAATATCCATACTTTTTGCAGTAGCGTTGCATGAACGCCATGTCGAAGTTATCGCCGTTGTAGTACATTGCGATGGGTGCGCCAAACGAATTCTTGGCCTTATTGACGTTGTGTCGTTGAATCCATTTAGCCCAAGTCGCCCAAACTAGAGCGGGTTCAGGTGCTTCTCGTAGCTTTTCACGTGTGAGACCATTGATGGCCAACGCCTCATCCTCTAGGGCGTCGAAGTCCTCTGGCTTCATTAGGCTCTCGAAACTATCGACAATAGTCAAGGAGTTTCGGTGGACTATACACGCGCCTATCTGTAGTACCTCGGCGGTTTCTGTAGACTTGCCGCCGGTTTCAAAATCAAAACACAAGAAATGTCGGTTATCCATCATGTTCCTCCGACCACTCAATGCGTTCAGCAAAATCCTTGTTTTGTTGTTCGTAGTGCTCTTCTATTTGGCCTTTGTAGTTCAAAATACTACATCGGATTTTGGGCGACGAGATTGATTTGGCCATTTTTTCAGCGAAAAGTAATACCGGGATGTTGTCGGCATATACCACACTGGGATTATCACGACATACGATTGTGTACATATTCATTCTCCTTCGTGTTATGACGTATCCTTTTCAATAATTTTTCTAATATCAATATCAAATTGACAATAGTGCTTCTCTTTTCGTCGAATTCAATACCTAACGTATGAAATGGACGACCCGGCATACATTGTACCTGTAGGGTCGCACGTATATCACCGTTTTCGTTGGCGGCGCGCACTAAGTCGTTTCCCCATTCGCGAATTTGTTTTGGCGACATATTGTCAAAATCAGGCATTTCTATCATTTTGTCTCTCCAGTAATCCCTCGATAAACCGCCACCTATCAATCGGCTCATCCAAGTTCCATGTTGGCTCGTGTTCGTCTAGCCACGCAAAGGCGTTCTCGACTAATACGCGGGTGGGCGCGCCGAGCTTAGCCACTACTTCTTCAACTGTTGGTTGATTCATTGTTCTCTTTCATTGTTTCAGGACACAATGTCCCATGTTTAAGTAAGTTAAGGATTCCATGACATTTATCGAGCATAGCAACACCTAAGCAATCTATCTTGACTAATCCCATGTCTTCGAGGTTACTCATTTCCATACCACATATCATCTCACCAGAAGACTTGTCATATATCATTGGACATATATCAGACAACACGTCTTGTGAGACTATAATACCGGCCGCGTGCTTGCTTTGTGATTTTTTTGTTCCCTCTATTCTAATCGCCTGTTCAAACAGCTTAGCATACGGCCCTTGTACATTGCCGTCGTCATCCAGATACGCCCACTGTCGTAGGTCGTCAGCATGATGTTCCAGTGCCCATCGTATAATGGACGCCTCACCATCACCACCTTCCTGCTTATCTAGCTCTTTTACTGCTTGTAGTTGGTCACTGATTTCGGCTTCGTCTGGAATGAACGCCGTAACTTTGTTCATTTCTTCAAAAGACATGGCAGAATGAGCCCTCATAACATCTTTGAGCGCGCCACGACCTTGCAGTCTGGTAAACGTGAGCATTTGAGCAACGTGTTCACGACCGTACTTTTGTCGTATGTAGTCTAAAATTGTACCTCTATGCTGAATCTCAAAGTCCATATCAACATCTGGCAGAGAGATACGTTCGGCAGTATTACGTCCTTGGTTGTAAAATCTGCTAAAGAGAAGGTCGAATTCAATAGGGTCTACGTGTGTGACGCCAAGTACATATAGAATGAGTGAGCCCGCCGCACTACCACGACCCGCACCAGTAAGCTGACCTTGACTACGTGCATATTGAATGATGTCTCGTACAATCAGGAAATAGTCAGATAAACCTACGTCAGTCAATACGCGATATTCTTCGTTAAGTCTATCCTTATACTCTTGTTCGGTATGCGTTGTTCTGTTGATGACGTTTTGAATTTGTGGTTGTCGGTCTATCCAGCCCTGTCGCAATAGCTTAGTGAGGTATTGACGTGATGACAGGCCGTCAGGACATGGGAATTTTGGAAGTTTAGGTGGTGACGTTAGGTCGTAAGACTCACACATTTGAGCTACTTCAAGTGTTCGCGCTAGTTCTTCTTCTGTGTTGCCGCACTCAATCATTGCGTTGTAAGACGGTATATGATACTGGCGTGACCGGAAGAACGCGCCCATACCTACATCCTCCCCTTTCACTTTCTTGTCTTCTATAGCTTGAAAAGTAGTGTTTAGAGAATTACACAGCAATACTCTCTGGTCGTATGCGTCTTCCGGGTTGGCATAATGAGCGTCGGGAGTGGCTATGCAGGGAATGCCGGTCTGTTTGGAGATATATCGTAAGCCCAATGCCAATAGCTGACACGCCGGCATATTCTTACTATCTATGAGCTGTATCTCTATGAAGAAGTTGTCTTTTCCGAAAATATCTCGTAGTTGCAACGCCATGTCTGTGGTGCGCTGTACCCAATCAGGATATGTCAGGGCCTTTGCTTCTTCTGCGGTTTTGCAGTCGTGAACGGCCATATCACTAAAAATACAGTGAGATAAATGTGAGCCTAAGTGCCCACTAAATGCGATGAGGTTGCCGTCGGCATACTTTGCCAATCGTTCTAAATCAAGTCGCGGCCTATAGTAGAAGTGCTCAGGTTTGTTGGATTCACTAGTAAGTTGTACGAGCCTACGCCATCCTTCAATATTTTTTGCTAAAACACACAAGTGATAAAGACTACGGTCACCCTCTTTAATAGTCGCATCGTATGGGCTCACGTATAGCTCACATCCAATAATTGGTTGAAGCCCCTTCATCGCCTTCATAAATGAGATAGCACCGGAAATGTTGCCGTGGTCTGTGATGGCAGAGCCCGGTAGGTTGAGTTCTTTACATCGACGAGCAATGTGTGACGGTTTGCTTAGACCATCAAGCAGTGAGTAGTGAGAATGTACATGGAGAGGAAAGTATGTGGTCATACGATGTCCTGTAGCTGTTCTAAGAAGTCCGCATTTAATTCACACGTATGGCGAGGGACACCACGTTGTTTCGACTGTGTCGTAGTGCTGTGCTGTAGTATGTATTGCACGATGAATTGTAGCTTTTTCTCTAGTTCGCTGGGTTCTGGCGTCAATTCCTGTTGTCGAATCAATAATAGTTGTTCGGCGCAAATCTGTGCTGCCGCCGCAATTTCGACAAGAGAAGTTAAGGGGTCTGCCTTGTCAGAGCGCAGCGCGTCCACCCTATCCTGTATGATAGCTCGGGCGTGCAGTTTGTCAAGCACAATAGACGTGGGTCTGACATTCTGTACGTGCTGCCAAACGAGTTGGTCAAAGGTTATCATAGCAACACCTGGAATGTGTCTAAGACTTGTCTCACCTTTTGTTCGTCTCCCCTCATATAAGCAGTGGTAATGCCTTCTACTAGATATCGCAAACGATTATACTCGTCCAAGACCTCTAGAATAGCGCCGCCACTCAACATACCATTGGCTTTGGCCGTGTCACGCAACTGGTCTATGATGGCGTGCGTCATCAACTTTCTATTTAAGTCAATATGTATGACTTTATTCTGTCGTTGGTTCTTCACCGATTAGATACCTCCATACTTCTTTGAGTTGTTGTTTTGCCTTTTCCCATTTCTTTCTTAGCTTAGGGTCTGCTATTTTCCTTGGTGTAATGTATTCAAACACACAGTCGCCCAACCCATTATAAGACACGTGTTCGTACACTTGCTGGTTTGTGAGCGTGCCGTCTGGTAGGGGGCCGGGCGCTTGAATCTTAGGCAGGTCTTTGGGACGGTCGAATACCCACAGACCGGGCGTTGGCACATAGGTTTGGGCTAGTGGGTTGGCGTTGGTTTTAATGGGAGACCCATGGGGGCTTCCCTGCTTATACGTTTTAATGGTAAACTCGTGGCCGCATTCGCAAACCTTGGTCCGCACTCCCAATGCAGCCTGACATTGCGGGCAAATCTTCTTACCTTTTGGCATCAGTGTTCTCCATGTGTTGTAGTATATGTACAATAACATCCACAGTAAAAGCATTTCCTATTTGTTTATATCTTTGTGTTCTTGATAACATATGCGTATAGTTATCTGGTATTGTTTGTAATCTTTCCCATTCTAGCGGTGTGAGCCACCTTAAACCGACACTATCCCAAATTTTTGGTCTAAACAAATTGCCGTCATTCGCCAGTAAACACCTACATTTACCGTCTATGTTTTCAACTCGATTTGCTAATGCTCCCCTGTACTGTTTTTTATGCATTTTATATATTTGGTTTTGTGTCCAATATCGGTATGGACCAACATCACTCAGAATGTCTCTAATAACAATCCCCTTGTCTTGTATGGTTGCCACATTGGGAATATTAGTCCAATAATATCTTGTGCGTTGTTGTGCTGAAACCAGACTAGAATTTATACATATGTAATTTACTCCAAGTGCTCGACTTATAGCGTTCGCATATTTGTCTGGCATTTTAACATTTTCTAATACAAAAAACGCAGGAGAACATTCTTGTAATATTCGCAGATATTCAAAAAACAATTTGCTTCTATGGTCATTAAAATTCAACATCTTTCCCATTAAAGAAAATCCCTGGCACGGGCTCCCGCCAATCAATAGGTCTATCTTTGGAAGTTGGTTTGTATCAACACTACACACGTCCCCCAAAAAAAGAGTGTTTGGATAGTGGTGTTTTGTTACTTGTATAGAGAACTTATCTATTTCTGAAGCATAATAATTATTTACTTTTATGTTAGCACGATTTAAGGCAATCTGAGCGCAGCTTATGCCATCAAATAATGACAATACATTCATACATCAGCTTCCCGGATTATGGTAATACCCAACAGTGTGGCTTGGGTCTGTCTCTTCCAGCATCACCGTGTTCAAACCACACCGCCTAGTCTTTTCAGCAATGTATTGACAGATGGTTTTCGTGCCGTCTTTTGGATGCATTGTTTTACCGTACCAACACACCCGTTTACAGAACCAGTGTTGGTTGGTCGGCGACTTCAGCTTAGGTCTTACCGTCGCTTTAATCTGCTCAAATCTTTTTCTCAACATATCCATAGTGGCTCTAATGTCGTCATCGGAATATGCAACGGTGAACGGCCCAGCAGTACGCACATAGTTGATGGTCATACCGAAGGTCTTGGCTTCTGGATACATTTGGCTGAGCGCCCAGTGGTAGATTCTAAGTTGGGGGTCTTTACAGAAATCGGCATAGTCTTTTGCCATACTAGTGCTCCAATCTTTACACTCACCAGTATTGTGTGTAGGAATCATGTGTTGAGTACATAGGTAGGTGTTATCTGGGCTGTCTACCATAATACATTGTGTGGGTTGTATCACGCCCTTTTCGACGCTTGTAATTACCCTTGTGTCTTCTGATTCATCTAATCGTATGTGGTAATCGTCCGACGTTTTTGAATATCGAGGTATTTTACCGAGCGATAACAGCAATTCAACCATGTCTCTGGCTAATTGTTCGTTTGTTGTCGCAAAACAATTTGGTTCAGAATGACTCTTAATAGACATCAATCCTCGTAGCAGGCTTAGTCTTTGTGTGTGTGATGAACGCAAATAGATTGTGGGAATATGCTTTTTGTGATTTGGTATATTGAGTTGTCTAGATACACCAAAGACATTTCTGCCTCTTAGCCATTCTCCCAATGCGTATGGAGATATCGGTAGCTCAACATCATCTATTTGTAGTGGTCCAGCGACGGGTATCTTATCACCAAATTTTAAGTCCCGCACATTCACAACACGGCCGTCAGCGAGCCTCCACAAATGGTCTTCGTCGCACGTCGCCGTACTCTTATCATCAAAAGTCAACGTATAGCATTGTTTCTGTTTGGCCGTAGATTTGCCAACGACGCTGCATTGCGAACCATCTCCACCAAACACTATGTCTCCGACACGAACATCACGCATGGTGGTCCAACCACTCGGAGTAGGAATAGGCGTATCCAATGGCAAGCCTTTCCAGTCGATAACCTCATAATGCGTATCACTCAATTTTGTAATAAGGTCCACCGTACCCTTAACACGCAACTGCCCCGTTAGTTCTTTGCCGTCAGGCAGTACATAGCTATAGTGCGCCCACGGCTCGTTAATAGGAAGGTCAAAGAATGGTTCCGTAGCCACTATTGTTCGTTTGCGAGGGTCGAACGCACCGTCTTGAAATTGCAGGGCGTCCCAACACCATTGCCTAATATCACGCTTGTCTGCCGCAGTATATTTGTGGATGCTCTTAGCAGGAGAGCTATAGTGGGCATATGCCTTGTCAAGCACTTTCTCGACGAAACGCGGGTCGGTAAGCGTATCGGGCGTCACCGGGACAGTACCTAACGCATCATCTTCAAACGACGTGGTGCCGTTTTGAATACATAGTTTGCAATTGGCTAGGCATTCCATGACCTTATGGAGGATGGTGCCCATTTCTGCCTTGCGACCTGAAGGCGCTTGTAGACCTAAAACGTAAGTAAGTAGGTATTGCTGTTGGCATAGACCCCAAGTATTGTATGAGGAACTACGAAAGTAAGTGACTATCACTCTTGTGTCTCGCTATATGGTTTTACGATATCAAGGACGTTCATGCGGTACGCCACTCCCAAGTATTGTATTCCCACTCTGTCAGCTTTTCAGTAACGGCCTGATTTTGTTCCTCGATGCTCATGTCGGTATTGTCAAGTACAAAATCAAACTTGTCCCGATGGTAGTTGTCTAGCGCAACTTCACTATGATGCTGGTCTTGACCGGCAAACGGAGCCCGTAAAAATCTTATCACCTTGCCGCCAGCCTTCTGAATACCTTCGACTTCGTTAGGGAACCTACAATCTAAAACTACCGCTAGCTCTGGGGCGTCGCACGCGATTTGATTAAGGCACGCATCCACCCATATGTCGCCGTGAATACGTCTAAATATGTCGGTGCCGACAACCTGTAGTAGATGGCGTGACGACATCGGCTGGGACCAACTGCGTTGTTCGGTGATATGACGCTTGGTAGCGGGCGTTAGAAACTGTTTGAACATTTCCCACGTAAACTTTGTCGGCGTGTTCTTGTCGTCGTCGCTACCGTTAACATACTCGTATGGCAAGCCAAAAATTGCCGCGACAGACATCTTCAAGATATCGGCAAACGAATACAGCTTTACCACTGGCCAGATATACTGGGACATCATGGTTTGTACGTCCGGGTTTTTACTTAGTGGGTCGAACACGCCCTCAGTCAGTTCGTCGTTGACCACAGCGGGCACCACAAGCTGCCCCTTACTGTTGATTTTCACCCACGACACCATATTCACGGCACACATCTGTTGTCCTATAATCCAGTTGGCAGCCGTGTTCTTGCCACCTTGTTTTTTGGCCGAAAGCCCCAGTATCTTCGTCATTATTTCACTCCTAGCTGTTGTTTATGTAAAACGTTGATTTGTTGTAATGTTGGCGCTATATCGTCCGTGACTTGGTCAGTCTGTAGTCCACCAACATCCTTAGTGTGAAACTTTGGAAAATATAGTCGGTGTGTCCTACTTAGTTTTTTTTTATGTCGATAGCGGCTAATTGTCCACCTTTATCGTTGTCCGTCAACACCACAGCATTCATCGCCCACGACGACTCCAACAACACCAACTGCTCTTCATTGAGGGTTGTACCGAAAATCGCAACGCTGTTTTTAATTCCTGCTTCTTCTAGCCTCCAAACATCCCCCGGTCCTTCAACCAATATAATGGTGCCGGTACTTTCGATGTGCGGCTTGGCGAACCAAAAGTTATAAAGATAGTTCGACGCCTCAAATCCAGGCGAATGTTTCCACTTACACGAATTGATTTGGTCGCCCGTTGTAGTAGGGCACTTGGTATTGGGACCATGATAGTATTGACATAGCGGGCATTGAGGCCAGTGAGTTCGAGCCGTCATTCCCACAATGGTTTTATGTACGTCGTCGTATATCGGCACCACCGACCTGTTAGTGCGCGATGCATAACCAACATCATACTTTCGCAAAATGTCGGCGCTGTACCCTCGGTCGATGTAGTATTGAGATGGGATTTGGACGGCCTTGCGATACGACGTTGGTTGCCACGTGCGTTCTACATGCGTATTAGGTTTGATGCTCAGTCTACGCATCACGTTGTTGAACCCTTGGCGCTCTAGCGTTCCAGCGTCGGGCGTCTTTACATCCGCGATGTCCTTATAGCCTAAAAATTCAGCCATCCACTTTACCGCGTCTCGCCAAGACTGGAGGCTATGGCCTTTAGCCGCCAGCACACCATGCACGAAGCCTACTAGCGTTTTCTTCCACTTCTCTTGACAATTTTTCGTATAACAGTACCAGATTCCGCGTACCACATCACCTTCTGGATATAGATTCCAGGCTACCGGATTATCTCCACCATGAATTGGACATGGACCAAATATGCGTCGGTGACTTTGGGTATACTTAACGTCTAACGCATCAAGCATATCACCAATATTATCACAGCACTCATTAGTTATCTGGTTGACTACCGCTCGACTCATCGTCATTAGCGTCTCCATCTTCAAACGGTACGTCGTGGACATCGTCTACTATATGGTCGTGAGGCCGTCTCTGTAGATTGAGTTTGGTTTCGCCTTCAATAATGCGCCCGAACTTTCCCTGAAAAATAACATTGATATAGTCGCCGGGTTCCAATCCTTCACCATGTCTGGCGCTAATCGGCACCAGCTTACGGTTTCCATGTTGCGGGCCTGCGTCGGCGATTTCTTCAGCGGTCTTGGCTTTGTACACCGTAAAGTTTGTCACCAACCACAGCACCCTATCACTACCGGCAATAACATCAGTAGACTCTCTGTCTATACCATCACGATTCAATTGTATCAGACTCATGATTGGCACATCATATCGTACAGCAAAGTTATGTAGCGCAGTCATCATGAAGCCCAAGACTTGATACTCTCTTAGGCTGTCGTTTAGAGCTTCTCCACTCATCATCTTTAGGTAGTCAAATATAATGAGACAGTCTTTGCGTTGACCAGTCTCATCAAAACCAACGTGCTTCGTTACCCATCGACGCATAATGGAAATGACTTCCTCAAACGGCTTACCTGAGACGTTGAGATAATGGAATGGCAAGTGCTTTAGTGTCTCTGCGGCTTGTCTCACAGACTGTTTATGCAGCGGGCTTTCGGCATATTTACCCGTCTCTAAATCATTGATTGTCACTGGGGTCTGACATAGGTTAGGGAGCATACGTGACCAATGGTCCTCTTTCACCATTTCTGTATCGAGATACAACACTGGTATATCTAAGTTTTTTGATACATGCAAGCCTATGTTGATTGATAGCATTGACTTTCCGGTATTGTGCGTCACCACAAAGTTGTCTGTTAAGAACAACCCATCTTCACAGCCCATAGTTAAGCATCTGGCATTGTCTTTTATGTCAAGTTTTTCTATTTTGACTATAGTTCGTTTTAATTCTCCATGCAATCTATCGGTGTACCTATTGGCTTTTCTAGGCAAGCTGAATGGATTGATACCCGGTAATCGAACCTCACATCTATACGAAAGGTGTACCTCGCCCTTGTATTTGCCTCGCTGAATCTTGACACTACACAATCCACCAAGAGACTGCACGATAGTCTTAACGTCCATAGCTAATTGTTTTGATATAGTAGAATATCTACATCGAGAGCTACCAGACCCATTGATTGTACAATCACCGTCAGTGTCCATAAGTCCACGTAGGATATCTAGACGCACCTGTTCTGAGTTGTAAATATATGCTTTGGGTATGAACTTTTCCTTAGCTAACCTTTTATACAGTCCGGTCTGACGTATGACTGATTGCAAACCATTGATACGATATGTTTTACATGTTGGCTTGTCTATTTCTAGTTTGATTACATAGTTTGGCAAAGTTCGTTTAATGTAGTCTATTAGACTAGGGTCTTGCGTAGAAAATGTGATAGCGTTTCTAAATGAGCCATCGCCGATTAACAAACCAAGCGTATAAGCGTCTAGTGGTACTGGTTGTTCATCAAACTGAATCGCTTTTGTTAGCGCGACATCCCATTTATGCCCTTTTTTATTGCCAATAGTTAGGTCGTCGATTAGCTCCAGCGTTGTTTTTTGCTCTGGCGTTTTGTTTTCAAGCTTATCATACGGATATCTTTTGTACACTTGCCATAAATGGTCTTTACAGCAATCTACTGTATCACCATCCTTAAAATACACTCTGTATATGTCAGTATTTGGATGGTCGTGTACATCAACAACTTTTTGCATACCATTAAAGGGATGAAATATCATGTCTCCGATACAAACATCTTCAATACGTTTCGTGCCGCTTGAAGTGTATACTATTGACCCATATCGTAGTGCTTTAGGACGTGCGCCGACCAACGACACCGTTTTACGGCGGAATCCACCACCAATTGCTTGGTCATAATACGGCATACCACTACTAATACCAACAATACTAACTGGATTGTTCTCAATGTTGTCTAGATACTCTTCGAGTCCATCACCAATGAGCGTCGGATTAGATGTTTCACTTGTATGTAGCAAGTTACTAAAGTCGAACACCACATTTTCGGCGATACCAAGAATCACCTCAATCGACTCCGTTCCCCTAATGTTCTCAATGTCTACTGATGCTTGCTGTAGTTGGTCGCGAAGTAATCGTCCAACCTGTAGTTTACGTATTTGAGCCGCCCATGTACGGACGTTTTCCAGCAGCACTCTACCGTTCAATAAGCTGCGTAGATGTTGTACGTCAGACGGCTTCTCAAAAAACAAGCCGTATCCTAGCATGTTTGCGCACGCCAACAGCGACGACTGGTCAAACTGCTTCACGCTCTGCTCTTCATATAAATGACGAACACACTTATATACGGCTTGGTTGACGGGGTCGGTGAAGCTACCAACGTCCAGAAAGTCAGCGATGTCTAGGTAGGCGTCTTCACCGTACTGTAGTAGTCCGACCAACACGGCTCGTTCGGCCGCTTTATCAGACATTTTTTCATCTTTTAACAAAAACGGATGAATGGGTTGTTCTGTCATTACATTCTCCGGGTCTTGCGACGTGATTTCGGCGACAGGCAGTCATTACAGCGATACGTGTTTTTATCTGGGTTGGGGTCGTGTCCTACCGCCAATATAGGCGCGACACTCTCGGTTTTGCCACACAACGCACACACAACCGCGACTTTGCCACCCGTATCTATGCCTAACTGCGGGTCTCTGTGGTCTGTGCGAGGTCTAGCGTTTTGCACACCAAGCTCTGGTCTAACCTTAACGCTCTCATTGGCGTGTTCTGTCCCGTCGTCTTCCCACGTATTTTGTGGAGCGCCCAACGGCTCACGGCGACATTGTTGTTGTTGGCCCTGTACTCTATTGCGAGGCTTTTGGGGCATGCTGAAATCTAGTTCACTGACTTTTTGTGACGTGGTGTCTTCTTCTGCCATGGGTTCATCTAGTATGTTACGCTGTGGTGCTGGTTCGACCTCGGCCTCCACCATGACCTCGTCAAGTACATCGTTATTAGCAGGGAAAGGGGGTGCCTCTTCTCCTGTAATCTTTGTATATACCTTACACACATCAGGCCAGCTTCCCTGCTTAATTGCATCGCGAAATACTTCTCTGACTGTCTTCATCTTTGTGTCCTCTTTGTTTGTTGTAGGTCGGAAAACGCCATCGCTGTGGCACGGAGTTGGTTTGGCATATACGATAGGAGTTGGAAGCGGGCTTTGGCGTTAATAAGAATGGATTGAAGTTGTTTAGCTACGTCGTTCTGCTTGATGGCAATCTTTTGTCGGTACTCAAACGGCGTGTATTGTGTACCACATCCTGCGATGGTTTCTGCAATGAGAAACGCTACATATTCTTCGCACCAGTTGATATCGGCTTGAATAGAGTTGGTTTCAAGCTGTATATAGGTGGCGGCTTGATTTAGAATAACTGCGGCCTCTCCACATTCTTCCGCACTCATTCGTCTTATTTCAGCCATACTCATAGTCAAAAAACGGTTGACTTCATTCGGTGGTTGCAGCTTGCCAATGCCGATGACTGTGGGGTAGTCTTGGATAAGCTTTTGTATTGTATCGCGCTTGTCTTGTAGTTTGTTCATGGCTAAAAATTTTGCCACTTTCTTTCTGTTACATAATTGCTGGTGTGGTTGCTGTTTTTGCCGCACGACGCCCTTTGGTGTTCATGAACGTTCCATCCCGTTAATATAGTGTCATATATAGCGTTTTGATATCCAGACAGTATTACTTTGCAGGGAAGCTGTACTAATATACTAGCCAGTTTATCATGGTCAATCGTCATGTCCTTCAGTTTACATTTTTGGCTTTGTAGATATGGTGGGTCACAGTACATTAAGTCAGATGAATTTAATGATAATCTAGATATAAAATCCACGTAATCGAGTTCATGAATTTCTACTCCGTGCAATAATCGGCGGGCTTCTTGGAATCTTTTGATTGTGTTTGTCCGGCTATGTTTGTTTTTAGATGGTTTGGTCGGTGAAGAAGTTATGTTAGCGCCACCACCCCAAAACGTTCCATTGTATGCGCAAAATGATTCCGCTAGACTTCTCTCTTGTGTATTTGGATGTTGATATAATCTATCATAGGTTGCTCTATCTATGTATTGTGGTACAAAGTCGTATGTACCACTGTAGTCTCTGAGCGCCCGCAAGAAGTGGGCCATGTATAGGTCGTTTAGATGTGCTGATTGAAATGAGAAGCGACTAGCGAAATAAAAAAACGTGTTGCCTCGCCCCGCAAATGGCTCGTAATAGCTATCAACCAAAAGATTATTGGGCATGTCGCCAAAAATCCATTTAGCAATCCTACACTTAGAACCATGAAATTTGAACGTTGGTATTCTTGGCATTTAATCGTCCGCGTTCTCGATTTTGGTTTGCCATTGTTCGTCGGTCTCGTCGTAAGGCAATACCGCCACCCGTATATTGTTCATGTGACACCACTCTATCTTACGCCGGTCTCTATTCTGCGACACCCGAAACTCGGCCTTAGTCTTGTGAAAGTGCGGTGTGAATACGTCGTGTTGCTGACCATGACACTCTATGACTACCTTGCGCATGGGCAAATAGAAGTCGCAGAAAAGACGCTCACCAGGAATCGGGACTTCCTCCAACACCGGCTGAGTAGGATACATTTGTCTCAGCAACTCACGACACCGTATATGTAAGCTAGAACGCGGACGAATATCATCAAGGTTTACTTCGTAGCCAGGAGGAGGCCACGGGTGCGTTCGTCCATCAAAATCTACTACGCTCACTATATTCTTCCTACTATGGTGTGAAAGTCCTGCGCGAGTGCGTTCTTCCATCAAAATCTACTACGCTCACTCTGTCGTTCCTGCTACAAGCGTTAAAGTTGTTCTGCCGTCAAAATCTACTACGCTCACTCTGACGCCCCTATTATAGCGTTAAAGTCCTGCATTAACAGCGTGCGTTCTTGCTCGTTCGCATGAAGTCGTTGCATCAGCTTGGGTTTGCCTTGCTCTTGATAATCCTTAATGTTCCACTTTTTGGCATCTACGTGGTCCTCCATATAGCTCATTTTATACCACGATGCTGACTGTTGTATGAGACCTAGTTCTACAGCTAAGCTTACCATCTCATAAAGTTCATCAATACCAACGCCAAACGTTATCATTGATTTACCAACCTGTCCTGGTGGTGCGAACGCAGTTGACGTAGTTATCCACTCTACTTCTTGCCCTATAACACGACCGTCTTCTGCGCCACCCTCACGCACTAGGGTAAACTTACGACACTCTAGACCAATATCTACGGCATACTTTATTTTGTTACCGCCGCTAGCAACTTTAGCCTTTCCATATCCGCTGGTATTGGCGATGAAATGCAGAACGCCTATCAAAATGATGTCGTTGACTGGTACGACGTTAGATAGGCGACGACAAAACTTTGCCATCAACGTTGCGCCTGGAGCACGGTCTTTATTGTTCAGTTCATTAGTCATCTCTCCACTAGTAACTAGCTGCGATATCGAATCAATAATGATGATTGAACCGGGGCGAGTGTGTGCGATTTGCTCAGCGATAGACAGAAATTCATCAGCTTTGAGAATCTTGCTTTGTCCAGCTTCGTTACGGTAAGACCTAATAATTTGCATCTTTGAAGCATCTAAACATTGAATACCGTTAATGTCACGTGGTTTAAGTCTACCTTCAATGTTCAAGTAGTATACTTCTCTACCTAGTTGTTGTCCCTTACCAGCAATATGCAAAGATAGGAGAGTTTTACCACATTTTGGGTCACCTAATAGACTAATTATAGAACCACCTGGAATTCCACCGCCCAAAATAAGGTCGATAGCAGGACTGACATGCACTAGGGGATTGGCGTGTTTGACGAGGTTGTCTCCACTGATGAATGCGTCTTCCCCATATTTTTTAATCAAATCTTTGCTTATCGTCATTTTAGTTGCTCAAACAGTGATTTTTTCTTAGTCGATGTTCTTCTGGGCGCTTGCGTCGTAGAAGTACGCTCCATAACTCTATCAGACTGCTGCATTGTCTCTGCATCATACGTCCTCTTGTATTCCTTGAGCAACGGCTCCAACAGCCACTTGGCACCGAACGACCTGATTTTCCAACACCGCCTATCCCGCAAGGCATTAAGAACCACTTTCGCCGGATAGTCTTTCAGTAGCGCGAGTGCCAGCGGAACCTGCCTCCTAAATATATGCGTCCACGGCTCTCTTTGCCAAAATCGGTCTTCCAGCCCCTTACCTTCCTGCTTAGCTATCAATACACACAAACACTCAGTCAGGTATTGAGCCTCAGCTATCCAGCCACCACCATAATTAGACGGATAGCGGCTGGTCTCGGTACGTTCCCTTGCCATTTAATGATAGCTCCTGATTAGGGCGCGTCAACCCAATCGCCGATAATTTGTTCCGGGTTGAGGGCGCTGACACTCCGCCGAAATTCCTTGGTTACCACCAACTCGGGCACCTTATACCACCGACACTGTATGGTCTGGGCGTCAATCGACCACCCTACCACATGGAAATCCAATCCGTGCTTTTGATTTAATGATTGTAATAGGCCGTGCGAATACATATAGAGCTGTTGTTTAGACGGCAGTTCGACTATATGCGTGCCAAACCTCAACCACATAGCAACGATTTTGTTCTCAGGATGTTCGTTGATATAACGTCCGAGTCTTATCCATGCGCTAGGGTGCGACACACCCGGACGGTCATCGTCCTGAAACACTTGGGTGTCGTCCTTTAATTGTGCTATCCATATACAGCGGTCCTCAACGTACTCATCCCGCGAAGTACATAGGTGATACGCCTGCATCTATCTAGTCCTCTTACTCTGGTCAATCACATGAATCCGGTCGCCTCTAACCTTTTCAGGTGTTTTACTAGTCTGTCGTCGAGCATCAGACAACTCCGACGCTGCCTCTGTCATCACTGCAATACCACGACTAGGGTCTCGACCCATCAGATTACCAGCGGTGAGCTTGCTCTTTTTTTGAATATTTTTCTGTCGTTCGTCTTGAGTTTCGCCCTGGCGTTGTTGTTCTAGCACGTTCTCATCAATGAACTTCTGTACGGTCTTTGCTCCAACCCCAGGCATATCAGCGGCGATTTCTTCTGCTGTCAACTGCTGGCTATGATTAACGATGTATTCTTGTTCTGCTTTACTTAATTGTCTAGGCATCTTTAATGCTCCTTTCACATATGCGCAACAGTGCTCGGTTGCGACTACATAGGTATCGTAAATATACAGTGAATTGGTCTTCTGTAACACGTGTAAATGACCACTCTGAAATGCCGCGATGCTTAGATACGCGCGCGTTTTGAGCGCTGTCAGCAAACAGGCCCCACGGGTCAGACACTTCTCCCATAGCGTTCGTTCTCAAGTAGTAAACCCATTGGTCATCGTTGTCATATTGTAACGCCTTAGCATAACAATGCGGATTGTCAGAACTACGACCATGTTCGTCTACTAAGAACGGCTCAATAGGAACCAGGCCGGTGTTTCCAGTGTGCGGGTCTTTAGCGGTCTCTAACCCATATCCAATAGCGTTAGTGACTGTTGGAACAAACCCCGGACTGCCTTGGCTTTTGTTTTTGTCTATCGCAAACTCTCTCATATTACTGCCTCACTTCTGTGTGTACTCGTACTTGGTTATCCCCCATAGTCATGTTTGTCATGCGTGCCCTGCTACCCTCAGCATATCCAATACAATACTGTCCTAAAACCTTAACTGGAAACGATGCGTCACCACAAAACGGACATTCTGCCGTGATATCTGTGGTAAGGCTGGCGTCCGGTCTAATGACCCATACCTCTACTAGTGGTTGTCCACACGCTGAGCAGGAGAGGGTGTGGTGGGTTCCGTCAGTGAGTTCTGCTGTTCTGTGTTGTTCAGCAAATTTTCTAACGATATTATCAAACCTTTGCTCTGCCATTGTTGTTTTATCTCCATTAGTCGGCTGGTTACTTCACGTCGTGCCGCGTCTGGCATACGTTCTTCCAGCACTATATTGTAGTTGTCTTGAAATGATGTGATTAGACGCCAAGTTCCGTTCGTCATAGGCTCACATATAATGACTTGCGTAGTGACTATGGCCTGACATGCGTTTGATAGGTCGGGCAGGACATCCGATATACGTTCGGTCACCTGCGTCTGGTTGGGTTTTACGGTCGTGCGTTCTACCATATTGTTTTCCGTTACTCTCCTGTATATATGTATCGCTCGACTTTTTCTGGCGACATCTTGTTGATTTCTGTGTTGGTTTTAGTGCGCGGTTTCGTTAGCCATTCTGGGGTTGACGCTGAAGTATCAGTGGGCGTAACACGAGCCGGCATTCTATCTTCTGGAATTCTTTGAATGGTCTTCTGTGTCTTTTGTGCCTCAAGCTTTAGCTTTTGTTCGTCGCTAGACATACCCTTGGCATTACGTTCTGCCAATTGTCCAACCGTAGTCGGCTCTTGCACAACACGAACATACATAGGTGTTTGTATCACCCTGTGTAAAGAGCTTTCATTGCAGCTAGGACACTGTACTAATGCCTCATCCTTTATGCTTTGCTGTACTTCCATATTATGACCACAACTATCGCACTCATATACGTATGTTATCATCTTTTTACCCTTTGTTTAGTTACGGTCCTAGTGTCGCCAATACATTGTAACCATCGTTATTACCACTTGTCAACTTTTATCTCGCAAATATGCAACGTAGGGCTCCCATTCTGTAGGAATGTTGCGGTATGCCAATCCCAACAGTAGCTCCTGCGAGTTGGGCGTTTTGGGCTTTTTGTATTCTACCCACCTGCCACTTACCAACTTAATGAGCGGCATTCCGGCTTGTTCTGGCGTTCTATCCGCCTTCTTTCTATTGCATTTCAGACACGCGGTGACAATGTTTTGCCAGCATGTAGGCGTCGTAGACCCGTTCCACATGCTGCGCGGAATGATATGGTCATAAGACAGGTCTTGAGCAGGGAAGGTCTGCCCACAATATTGGCATCGAAATCCATCCCGTCTTAATACATTGTGCTTAGAGAACGGAACCTTGCGGTGTTTGCGTACAATATGATGGGTATTGGCAATCACTGCTGGAATCAGGTGCTCGTTACCACGACCGTCGCGCACGTAACGACAATCATGAAAATACTCTACTGGGACCGCTGCTGGCAATAAACCCGTACCATTACATCTCGGACATTCTTGTGGCTTACCATTGATTAAAATACGGCCGTATCGTTGACATCGTTCGCACGGAGACTCAAACAACCTCTTCATAGCCTTTTTCCAACCGACGATGTTGATGGGCACGTAGTCGTCGCCTAATACCAATACTCTAGTACCGGGAGGTACAGGCATCAGAAGTCCCCATAGTTTACTTGAAAGCACGGTAGATTGAGTTCATTACGCCACATGTCTACCATTTGGTTGCGGTCGTCGAACACCGCCAAGACATTATATTTATCTTTGATGTGTTTGTCAAATAGCTCTCTCTTTATTATAGTATCTTTTCGATTGTCGCCGTCGGCTCTCATATATAGATGCCTATACGGAAATTTATGTTTCTCTAAGAATCTTTTGGTTGATGCGGCGTATATATCGCTTCGTCCAGACATAGCGATGATTTCTATAGGTCTAGGTTTCACCGTGTCGTGTAGTGCCCATAGTATGTGTTGTAGCGCCTGATTAGGTCGGTCTACCTCATCGCACTTGCTTGCGTCATACGGAGAACGGTCGCCCATAATCGCCGCAGTGCCGTCTAGGTCATAAATTATACACCAAGGCAAACCATTTACTGTGGCGATTTCCATATTTACTTCAGGTATGGCGAGCCCGTGTTCGTCGGCACGCCACCGTTTCGCCATCTGTCGTATAACGTCTGCGCCGACGGAATTTGGTCGCTTCAAATCCCGCGCGATACACTCGTCTATGGGCGTGTCGAATTCCTTGACTACAAATTGTATTGGCGTGCTGATATAGTCCTTGACTATTTGTCGAATATCTTCCTCATGCTTAGGATTTAGATTAGTATCGTCTACAATTACGCTATGACCTTGTCGTAGCGCCTCTAGGATAAGCATGTCGCGTACAAGTAGAACGAACTTCTCGTTGTTCTTGCTGTACTTTCCATCATCCAGCATCGCACGCAAATCGTCCTTATTGACACGTTTAGTGTGCCCTTGGCTTTTTTGTACCTGTTCTTTGGCCCACGTCGATTTTCCGCTGGCCGGTAATCCTTTTAGTATCGTGACTGACCTTGGCATATTTCTCTCCTAATTGTTTGAGTTCTTCCTCAGAACCCGCCTTGATTAAAAATCCTATAGTGTGTGGACGAATCTCGAACATAAACAAACCGATAGTGTCGCCTGGATGCTCCTGTAACCACGCCAGTATGCTGTTGTCTTTCGGCAGTAAACCTTGAGACACAAGATAGCGATTCAGCCCAAGCTTAATCTTGGTGGTGTTTAGCTTTGTGTTGGTTAACAACCCAGTGAGCATTTGCCGAAATGCCTGAGTCTTAAACTCCAATAACTTGGCTCTTGACACTGTAATGCCGCCGATAAGTCGCACCACGATTACTTATCCTTTGCTGATATTACCCTAGACATAATGTCCCATCTCTTTTTACTAGTATGCCTCAACAACCAATCAATTGCTTCACCAGCATGATTTGTTTCAGAAGTAGAAAACGGTCGTTCTGCCTCTGGCCTAATCATACGCCATATTGACTCTTTGTATTGCTTATTGTCTAGCATCTGGAACATCACGCCCTTATACTCGTACTCTTGGTGTTTTATGGCTAGCTGCTTACGTGTTAGAGGCGGGTCACGCTCAACGATATCGCGCTGAATTACACCCTGTACGTGCTGCTCAATATCTTCATACTTACTTTTTAGGTCGCGTTCAATCTTGCGAACCCAATCGTAGAACTCGTCAGGCACTACATCTAGCAAATCGTCCAGCGATTCATTATTGCGTAGTCGCCACCAAATATCGCGCGCGGATATCCCAGTCAACAGCCTATGTAATCGCACGTACTCTTCAAACTTGACCTTCACTCGTAGGCCGCTATCGAACTTCACAACGAACCCTTCCCTGCCTACTTGTTGTTCAGCCAAAACATTGTCGAACGAGGCAAAGTCGTATTGTTTTGCGACTAGTCCACCGGCGTCTTGCCACGCCTGAACCAGATTGGGTAAATCCACACCCGTCTCATTGTCCAACACTGTTAACAAAACGATGTCGTCTAGCCCGGCGTAGTCCACCACAATGCGGTTGTCTGGATACACTATCTCAAATATGTAGGTGCAGGCAGGATTGCCCACGACAAACGGAAATTCGCCGTGTTTTTCTTTTAGGATTTTGGTCGCATGTCGGGCTTGGTCCGACTCAAAAGAGCCACGTGAGGCGATAGCCAGAGTGCCATCATAATAGTAGAGGACGCCCATCGAGCCATCTACCTTTTCAGTCACCTTAAATCCACCCTTGTAAAGCTCCTTATACTGAAGACCAAAGAGGTGATGAACGCTATTGCGAAGGTCGCGATATTGGTCTGTGGTGAAGAACTTAGGGAATGGGCGCGCCACAATGTTGTCGGCGTTATCCAAAATCAAACCTCTACAGACTAGCGTCTCGGGTGTCCAATGCCATTCGTATTGACACTTGGGGGTGTAGTTGAGTATGCGTAAGGGCAAATTTGGGTGGTATCGCACAGATATGTAGCCGTCGTCAATCAACGACTGCACTTTGTCCATGTCTAGTTGTAATCCGGCCATCTTGTTGGTTCTCCAAATAAGCATGTCGCTTATCCATGTACTATCTTAGCTATATGGCCAGCCTGCGGTATCATGCAGCTATATACGGCTTCGGTGGTGTGTTCATATAGGGTTATGTGTGAGTCTTGGTCGGACACAGCACAGTGATTAAAGTGTATGTTGTCGGCGTTGTATCTGGCTCGATATTTGTACCCAGCATTACTGGGCTCAAAAGCATGTAGCGTACATTGCGGCCTATACTTTAGTGCCATATTGGTCCAATCTCCAACATTAGCACCGACATCAAATAATGTTGGTTGGTGCGGAGTAAGTTTTTGAACTACTAACGTTTCGGCTATGTCCATCAGAGGCACCTCGTCCACGCACAACTAGTACATTTTACACAGCCTTCTTGCCTAATCATATCCGACTTACACTCAGGACACTGCTCATTTTCTGACGTACCGTCTTCTATGTATTTTTTTAGAACACGCGCCACCCCCCTCGCAAAACTATTCATAGCCTTTCTTTCCCCGACTTTTTCTAACTGTTGCACCACCTTGTGCATATCCGCGCCGTACCTCAACCCCAATGAAGTCAGCCTAGTTATCATTTCTTCCATTTCGGTAGTCGCGGCAGTAATTGGCGAAAGCTCGTCGTCAGTGTCGTCAAACCGGGCTACATAGAAGTTCTTGCGTTTTCTAGTAATCGTTCCTGATTTGACTTTCGTCGGAATAAATCCGTTTTTCCCAGCAAAAACCTCGTATGGTTTCCCGTCGAGCAACCCCACAAGGACAAAATAGCTTTGGCCCTGTACGGAAGTATGATGTACGTCGCACGGCAGTACCCGTGGCCGCTTATCTTGTATTGTATCACAAGATTTTTGCTTGTCAACCCCTGATTTGTCTAGAATTACCCCATCTCGACACCCATCACGATATACCGTTACACCTTTACATCCAAGCTGCCATGCAAGCATGTATATCTCTTGGATTTGTTCGACTGTCGCATCAGCAGGCAAGTTAATCGTTGAGGATATACTATGGTCTATATGACGTTGGGCCGTTGCCTGTAGCTTTACCCTATAGGTATAGTCTAAGTCTTTGGCACAGCTACCATGCCACGGCGACTTAGTAATGTCTTGTTCACCAGTTACCTCACACCACACCTTCAGCTTGGGGTGTAGCACCGTGAACTCCATCCAATGGTCACCATTTGCATCTACAAAATCCACCCGAAAATCTTCATCTGTCGGGTTGCCCTTTTTTCGTCTCGTAGCCGACAGCGCAAAAACGGGTTCTATGCCTGACGAGGTCTGCGTCTCTAGGCTAGTCGAGCCAGCGGGCGAACTCGTAAGTAGACCGATGTTTCTGCGACCATATTTCCTCATATCTTTCATCACATCAGCACCACTAATAACGACATCGCCAAGGTCACATGTTTCTTCTGCAAACCGCAAAAAGAATGGACATTGAGTTTCGTTAGCGGCATTCCATATAGAGAACGGCCCAACAATCTTAGCCATGTCAATCGAAGACGTATAGCACCCGAACTTCAAAGTCTTGTATAGGCGGTCTACAAACGACAGAGATTTCTTACCGCAATATGGCAGATTGAGGGCTGCGAGTGTGTCGGCCAACGCAGTTATACCCGTACCAGTACGTCGCCCCGTCTCACAGTTGTGGTGTATGCGCCGCCACATGTCTAGTTCGCGTTGTTTTAATTCACTTGGTTCATCATCGTCTTGTATCTTGTTAATAATACGTTCAATAGCCGCTAACTCTAAGTCGATAATGTCGTCCATGAGGCGCTGAGCAATACGAGCATATTCATAGAACTTACGCCAGTTGAATACAGGCTTTCTACTAAATGGTTCTTCTACAAAGCTGAATGCGTTGATGAGAAGTAAGCGGCAACTGTCGAGAATTGACAACGACAGTTCGGAGTTGAACGATATGATGTTGTTGGCTGTAAACTTATGATATTGCTCTACATCAATACACCCCACCTCTTTTTGTCCAGCGTGTCGTATGTCTTTGATTTTTGTGTAATTAGCTGACTTATTAGTTCTGCTTGGTTCCAAGGAACATATAGCTTGTATATCTCTAGCCTTGTTTTGTGGGTACAGTTGGAAATATTCATTAAATTGTTTGATATTATCAATGCCTGTTATAATGAGTCTCCAACATGAGGAGGTTTTATATGGACCGTATCCATCATTAAGGTCTGTGTGACCAGCTTTTCTCAATAGACTAACGTAGGATTTAATACCAAACGTACCTAATATGTATGATATTTGGTGTAGCCTATCCTTATTGATAGATGATAGTGATAGTGAATAACCTGATGCTTGTGGATTATAGCATACTGTTCCATCAGCGGAGAAATATGCGGATATAAATCCTCTAATGAAATCAACGGACGACTTATAGAGATAAGACAAAGACCCGTTATGAGCGCGAAACTGCCATATATTTTCTTGTGTGTATTCTGTCCATTTTTGAACAAATTCTCGACACTGAATTCTGTGTTTGTAATCCCAATTTTTTCTTTGTGTATCGTCGTATTGATATCCAAGCTTATCTAACGCCGCCACCATGTGAGGAATTATATCACAGTCGTCTTGCCAAAAATCTAGGTACATCGTTGGATAATGGGCGGCTTCGTCATCGTAGGACAGACAGCCGTCTCCAGCCAACCACCCCAATATTAGCCCTTCTTCGTATGAATTTTTGCCGTGGTATATATGCTCGTGACAATCTGTGGTCTGAATAATTATCTTGTCCCCAACTTTCAACTCGTCTACTCGCGTTCCCTGTTGGGCTTCATAATACTTGAGCTTAGTTCCTTCTCTTTTTTGCTTAGCTTTACATAGTTTATGATTACCAGTAACCACCAACGTTTCCCCATTGGTGAATTCTACCTCATACACATCTGATTTGCCAGCCCTAAAATACCCAGAGTTATTCACGAATTCTCCGGTCTCGTTAATCCACACCTTGTCTTTATCGGTAATGTCTTTTATTTCTTTGATACCACCGTCAGTTACGACCATGACCTGACTATCCACGTCAAAACAACACGGGTTAACACCAGCAGTTTGAAACTCCTTATAACAATCGGCTGGACTTTCACTTATAATCTTATTCCAAAACAACACTCCCGGTTCAGCATGTTCATGAGCATTCTTTGTAATCGCCGACCA
>Ga0265293_10002646_pt1 | contig 35221 bp, 31 predicted proteins | sample Munlanlewell138R_FD_192505 | JGI IMG/M metagenome (GOLD analysis project Ga0265293, IMG submission 192505) | Leachate microbial communities from a municipal landfill in Southern Ontario, Canada - Leachate well 138R | ecosystem: Engineered > Solid waste > Landfill > Unclassified | place: Canada... | reverse complement strand
TGCTGTTTATGTGAGTAACTTTATAAATTATCTTACCGGTTTGGCATTCGATTTGTCTAAACCCAACCATATTGCTTTAATGCCATTGGCCATAGAAACCATAAGAAAGGCATTTTTATATGAGCCGCACTTGGTTCAAACAGGCCCTGCTATTAGGGGAGACATTAATACAATTAATAAACATCTAAAATTATTAGAAAATTTTCCCGAGCACAAAGAGGTATATGAACTTCTTACTGGGAATATTTCAAAAAGAAGAAAAGAGAAATAATATGCCTAATTACAAAGTTAAGTTATCTAAGATAAAAGCATTTGCATTTGATGTAGATGGTGTATTTACAGATGGAACAGTTTTAGTTACAGAAGATGGAGGCTTTCTTAGGTCTCACAATGCTAAGGATGGATATGCTGTTAAAATGGCCACCTTAAGCGGATACCAAGTTGCTATAATTACAGGAGGTTCTGCCCCAAGTATTAAGACTAGATTTGCTCCCTTAGGTATAGAAGATATATATCTCACATCTATGAATAAATTACCAGATTTTATGGATTTCTGTTCTAAATATGATTTAGACCCATCTGAAGTGTTGTTTGTGGGAGACGATATTCCAGATATTGATATTCTTAAAGTTTGTGGCCTAGCGTGTTGCCCTTCCGATGCTGTTGCCGAGGTTAAAGAGGTTTGTGAGTATATCTCTATTTATCCCGGGGGCCGAGGTTGTGTTAGAGATATAATTGAGCAGACGCTAAAAGTAAAAGACCTATGGCATAAGAACAACCAAGCTCATTCTGGGTAAACAAGGCCAAACATTGGATATTGCTTATATGTCTATTTTAAAAGAGAAAACAAAAAATTACAGAATAATTCTAGGTTCTGGTTCACCCAGGCGCAAAGAGTTATTGGCTGGCTTAGATATAGAGTTTACTGTAGAGGCAAATGGAAATATAGATGAGAGTTTTGACGCTGCTTGTGATCCCGCAGAAATCCCAGCTCTTCTCTCATTGAGAAAATCGCAAGGGTTTCACAGAGAGCTGCAATCAAATGAGATATTGATTACTGCAGATACACTTGTTATTTGCGATGGAGAGATATTGGGCAAGCCTACAGATAGAGAAGATGCCGTTACAATGCTACAAAAGCTCTCTGCCAAAAGCCACACAGTTATAACAGCCGTAACAATAAGAGGTCTTGGCAAATGTGAAACTTTCTCATCAAAAACCACAGTCTTCTTTAACCAACTCTACAAAGAGCAAATAGATTACTATATAGATAACTACTCACCTTATGACAAAGCCGGCTCATATGCAGTTCAAGAGTGGATAGGCTATAGCGCAATCTCAAGAATAGAAGGCTCTTACTTTAATGTAATGGGCCTACCCGTGCACCAACTCAGCCACAAGCTCCTTAAATTTATTTGATCAAAATTATGATATCGCCCTCTATTTTTATGCCCCCCCTATCTGCCATGTTTCTAAGGAGCTCTAGGTAGTATTTAGTATCGTCGTTTAAGAGAAGAGTAAGTTCAGATAGAGTTCGGGGAGACTCTATTAGAAGCTCAATTAGTTTGCGCTCAACCTCTTGTTGGTAGCCAGCACTCTCTTGCATTTTCTTTTTACCTATGCAAACATCGCAAATACCACACTTTTGCCACTCCTTCTGTCCAAAATATTCCACTAAATAACCCGAACGACATTTAGTGTTCTGGTTTGCATATGATATAACAGATTCTATTCGCTTATTAAATGAGTCTAGCTTTTTGGTGTAACTCTCCTTTGATATTGAGAACCCACTTTCACTCTCTCTGTCTAAATTAAATATAAGTAGCGGCGATTTTGCTCCTGGAATATAGGCAATAACACCCATTCTAGAGAGCTTTATTAACATAGCTGATATAGCAGCAACACTATTTCTGGTTACTCTTGCAATAAACTCCTCGTCTATTGAGACATAGTTAGAGAAGAGCTCTTGATACAATCTTAAAAGAGATTTAATAAATGTATCTAAAATTTCATCTTTCAATTGCACTCCATAAAGCTCATCTCTATTTACTATGAACATTATTCTAGAGGGGTTATTCAACTCCTCTGTAAGTTTAAGAAAACCTTCGCTCTCTAAATATTTAATTGCATAGTAGGCAGTAGCTGCATGAAGTTTATACTGTATTGCAAAATCTTTAAGATTAAACCTTGTAACAAAGTCTTTTCCATCTCCATAAGCTATATCGCAAAAGCGGTAAAGCTTTTGATAAATAGAAGAGAGGTACTCTGTCTCTGGGAAGGTTACTTTAACTATTTGCCTAAGTCTTTTAATATCGTGATTATTCCATAACAAAACTGCAAAAGAGCGCTCTCCGTCTCTGCCAGCTCTACCAGCCTCCTGGTAGTAGGCCTCTAAAGATTCTGGCATATCGTAGTGGCAAACAAACCTTACATCTCCTTTATCTATTCCCATTCCAAATGCATTGGTAGAGACAATTACACTAATAGTACCACTCATCCATTGGTCTTGCTTATTAGAGCGTAGTTTAGAGGAGAAGCCTGCATGATAGGAATCTGCCGAAATGCCTTGTGAGTTTAAAAAACCGGCAATCTCTTGTGCTCTTTTACGCTCCCTCACATATACAATTCCCGAACCATTTAGAGATTTAACAATTCTCAATAGAGAACCATTTTTATCTTCGGTATAACGTACAACATAAGAGAGATTTTCTCTTTCAAAATTACCTTTAATCAAATTGGGTTTTTCAAAACCCAATTTATTCATAATATCTAAAGTTACTTCTGGAGTGGCTGTTGCTGTGAGAGCCACAATAGGTATCTTTCCAGTATATTCTTGAATCTCTTTAATAAGAAGATAATCTGGGCGAAAATCGTAGCCCCATTGAGAGATACAGTGAGCCTCGTCTACAGCTATGAATGAGACGTTCATCTTAGAAACCCTAGTTTTGAACATCTCTGTTCTAAGCCTCTCTGGAGAGAGATAGAGAAATTTATAACTACCATAAATTGCATTATCTAACGCAGCATCTACTTCGTTTGCACTCATGCCAGAGTGAACAACCAGCGCTTTAACCCCTCTGTTTCTAAGATTCTCTACTTGGTCTTTCATTAAAGCAATTAGAGGAGAAACAACTATACAGATACCCTCTTGCATAAGAGCTGGTATTTGAAAACAGAGAGACTTACCCCCGCCAGTTGGCAAGAGAGCAAGTGTATCTTGCTTGCTCATAACAGAATTTATGATCTCTTCTTGAAGAGGCCTAAAACTGTTGTAAGACCAATATCTCTTTAATATTTCTTTAGGAGTCACTCTTTTTTTCTTTCTACAAAAATAATAATAAATAATAACAATACGTACTTACAATATTTTAGCTATATTCGTGCTTTATGTGCAAAAAATCAATAAATACTTTAATCTAATTACAATTTTATGAAAGCAGTAGATCTTTCCATTTACGGAATTCATGGTGTAAAAAATGTTATTTACAATCCAACTTACGAAGAGCTGTTTCAAGCAGAAATGTCACCCAAAAATCAAGGTTTTGAAAAAGGTGAATTAACAAATACTGGTGCAGTAGCTGTTAAAACTGGCGTATTTACAGGTCGCTCTCCAAAAGATAGGTATATCCTTAAAGATGAAGTTACTAAAGATAGTATCTGGTGGGATGGAAATGTAAACAAACCCATTGAAAAAAATGTGTGGGAAGATTGCTACTCACTTGTAGAGGAACAACTCTCTAATAAAGATACAATTTATGTTGTAGATACTTTTTGCGGTACAAATGCAAACACTCAAATGAAGGTCCGTTTTATAATGGAAGTTGCATGGCAAGCTCATTTTGTAACTAATATGTTTATCCGCCCATCTCATTATGAGTTAAAACATTACGGAGAACCAGATTTTGTTTCAATTAACGCAGCAAAAACAACTAACCCAAAGTGGAAAGAACATGGGCTTCATTCAGATGTATTTGTGCTCTTTAACCTAACAAAAAAGATGCAAATTATTGGAGGTAGCTGGTATGGTGGAGAGCTAAAGAAAGGGATTTTCTCTATGATGAACTACTACTTACCTCTAAAAGGTATTGCCTCTATGCACTGTTCTGCAAACGTTGGAGAGGCAGGAGATGTTGCAATATTCTTTGGTCTCTCTGGAACAGGTAAAACCACCCTATCTGCAGATCCAAAACGTTATTTAATTGGAGACGACGAACATGGCTGGGACAATGATGGTATTTTCAATCTAGAAGGTGGGTGCTACGCAAAAACCATTAATCTTAGCCAAAAAAACGAGCCAGATATTTGGAATGCTATAAAGAGAGATTCTCTTCTAGAGAATGTTACTGTAAGAGAAGATGGCTCTATTGATTTTGCCGATGATTCAATTACAGAAAACACTAGAGTCTCTTACCCTATCTTTCACATTAATAAAATTGTACTTCCCTCGAAAGCGGGTCATGCAAAAAAAGTTATCTACTTAACTTGCGATGCTTATGGTGTTATCCCACCAGTTTCTAAACTAGATAAAAACCAAGCTCAATATCATTTTCTTAATGGATATACCTCTAAGATGGCTGGAACCGAGAGAGGAATTACAGACCCTATCCCATCTTTCTCTCCTGCTTATGGCGAAGCATTTTTGTCTCTTCATCCAACAGTCTATGCTAAACTTCTAACAGACAGAATGGAAGAGAATGGGGCAACAGCATATCTTGTAAACACTGGGTGGAATGGTACTGGAGAAAGAATTTCAATAAAAAACACTAGAGCTATAATTGACACTATCTTAGATGGCTCAATAGAAGAGTCCAATACTAAACATATTCCAATTCTAAACCTCACTATCCCAACAAAACTTCATAATGTTTCCGATGGCATTTTAGACCCAAGAGAGACATATTTAAATGTAGAAGAGTGGGAAAAAAAGGCAAAAAAATTAGCAGCTAAATATATTGCTAACTTCGAGAAGTATTGTGATAACGATGCTGCTAAAGCTCTTGTAGCTAGCGGCCCTCAGCTTTAATAATATGGCATACATGGCTCTTTCTTGGAAGACAAGATAGATGTACATCTTGCCCAACATTTACCCCTAACTCGCATAAAGCATTTTTAGTTGCTTCAAATGCAAGTTCAGGGGTATTGTTATTATCACTTAAATGACACAAAAAAATATTTCTCACCTTTTGATGATAAACACCTCTAACAGCTAACGCAGTTTCTAAATTACTTAAATGGCCTCTTCCACCCCTTATTCTGTCTATTAGATAAGAGGGGTAATTCCCTGAATCTAACATATGAGCATCGTAATTAGATTCAATTATAATATGGTTGGAGATTTTGCAAAAATCTGCCACTCTTTGAGTAAACCTACCAAGATCTGTAACAAAGGTAAACTTCTCTCCCCTAAAGTCTATAAAATATCCTAAATTTTCAGTAGCATCGTGGGGCACATCAAATGCTGTAATTGAAACATCTTTAAAAACAAATGGAATCTCTTTCTCTACTGTTTTTTTGAATCTTTTAATACCTCCTTTGGAGTGGGGATGCTTTTCTAAAGATCTAAAAAGCAACTCTGTTGCTACAACTGGTTTGAGAAACCTTTCAGAGACAGAGACTAAATGTTTTATGTGGTCTGAATGGTCGTGTGTTACTAAAATAAAATCTATGGAGTCAATTGAAATACCATATTCTAATAGACGCTTCTTTATTGTTCTTGCACCTATTCCTGCATCTATAAGAAATGAAACTTCTTGATCTCCTATATAGTAACTATTACCACTACTGCCACTGGAAAGACTTATAAATCTAATCATAGTGCTGCTTTAACCTCCCTTACTAAATTGGCCCCAGGGAGGTAAAGAATTGTTTTAAGGCCAACTTTAGCGGCCGAGTCTATGTTTGCAGGAGAATCGTCTATAAATAGCGTCTGTGAAGGAATCATATTGGCTTGCTCTAGCATGGTTGTATAGATTTCACTACTGGGCTTTACCATTTTCATCTCATATGAGAGAAAAAGTTTATTGAAGCACTCTCTCATTTGATAGCCAGTTTTTAAGAAAAGCTTTTCTACACCAGATATTGCAATTGGGTTAGTATTACTAAGCATATAGAGTTTGTAATTCTCTTTTAGAGACAATAGAAGTTCTATTCGCTCTTGTGGAATTTCATCTAAAAATGCTTTTAGTGCATTATCAATCTCGCTATCTTTTACGTCTCTATTAAATGGAGGAGACATATTTTCTCTAATTATGTTACGAAACTCCTCCGAAGAGATATCTCCTTTCTCGTACTGTAAAAAGAAGCCCTCTTGTAAATAATCATTAAGAATTTTATTGAAATCTTTAAACCCTATTTTAGAAAAGGCACTGTTACAAGCCTCTCTATTTAAAGGGACAATAACTCCTCCTAAATCAAATACTATATTTTTAATCATTAATCTTAAATTTATAAGGGAATCTATAAATTCCGGTTTCTGTAATAATAGCAGAGATTAATTTAGCTGGGGTTATATCAAATGCGGGGTTATAAACTTTTATACCTGGCGGAGCCATCTTTTTATTATACCACATATCTGTAATCTCGGCACTCTCCCTCTCCTCTATTTTTATTTGACTCCCACTTGGGCAGGAGTAATCTATTGTTGTAGATGGGCCAATAATATAGTGGGGGATATTGTAATATGAAGCAGATACAGAGAGAGTATGAGTCCCTATTTTATTTGCTGTATCGCCATTAGCTGCAACTCTATCGCACCCTGTTATTACGGCATTAACCTTACCTTGAGACATTAAATGGGCAACCATATTGTCACAAATAAGAGTAAAGTCTACTCCAGCTTTTTTTAGTTCGTAAGTTGTTAACCTTGCTCCTTGAAGTAGTGGCCTTGTTTCACAAACATAAACTTTTAAATCTATCCCTCTCTCTTTAGCTAAATATATTGGAGAGAGAGCTGTGCCATATCTAGAAACAGCTAGGTGGCCAGCATTGCAATAGGTAAGTATTGTGTCACCTGGTTTTAGCAGAGTTAAAGCATGTTGTGCCATCTTTATATTTGCTGCAATATCTTCCTCTTTAATTTTAAGTGCCTCTTCTAATAAAAGAGCTTTAAGTTCTTTTACATTATATCCAAAACTATGTTCTATTAATGCTTTTTGGAGCCTAACTAAAGAGTTTTTTAAATTAACAGCTGTAGGCCTTAGTGAAATAAGCTCTTTAGATAACCTATTAAACTCATTTATTAGTTCTGAATTTGTCTTTGCAGGATATCTCTCTAAAACTACTGCAGACCCAATAGCAGCGGCAATCCCAATGGCTGGAGCACCTCTTACTTTCAATAACTTTATTGCTTCTTTAAGGAGGGACTCTTTATTAATTGAGATAAAACTCTCTTTATTTGGTAAAAGAGTTTGATCTAAAATAATCATTGCTTTTTTTGATTCACTATATTGAACTGAATCCCATCCAAAAATATTTGTCATCTGTGAAAATCTTCTTTAAGTTTTACAAGCATATTAACCTGTTTACTATTGAGCTTTGCTGGTTTTGCCCCTCGTGTAGAAATAAGATGAGCTGTTTTACAGTAACTCTCCATAACTTCTGTTCTCCACATTGCGTTTTGTAAACTTTCCCCCCATGTTATTAATCCATGATTTTTAAGAAAAAGCACATATTTTTCTTTACAAGTTCTCTTAATCTCATTGGAGAGCTCTATAGAACCAGGCATTAGAAATGGTATAACACATATCTCTCCAATCCAAAAAACCGATTCTGGAGCAAGCCATTCAATGGGCATATCATCTGCAAAGGCATACGAGGTAGCATAAGGGGGATGGGAGTGCACAATAGCCTTGGCATTTTCATTTACATTATAGATAGCCAAATGAGAGTGAAGCTCACTAGATGGGCTACGAGATCCAAATACAATATCGCCTTTGAGAGTGCAAACAACCATGTCATCTAGAGTGAGTTCTCTCTTAGACATCATTGTTGGAGTAGTAATAATAAGATCTTCTGCTATTTTTACAGATAAATTACCTCCATTTGCCTCTACAAATCTCATATCCCAAACTAATCTTGAATATTTGGCAAGCTCTTTAGCCATTGGGAGAAACTCTTTTGGCATAGATTCCATAACAGTGAAATTAAATTAAAGTGAAGCTATAAGCGATGTAATTATTCTCTCTAGTTTTTCAGCTGCTCTATTGGCTGCTTCTACTACATGGTCTCCATCATTCACAAAATCTTCCGAAAAATTAAAACCCTCGTTAGTTATTACAGAGACTCCAAAAACTGGAATTGATGAGTGCCTAGCTACAATAACTTCTGGTACTGTACTCATACCTACAGCATCGGCACCTATTGTTCTAAAGAAACCATACTCTGCAGGAGTCTCGTAAGTTGGGCCTGTACTAGCTAAATAAACTCCAGAAGTAACTTTTATATTTAAATCTTTTGCAATCTCTTTTGCTCTTTTTATAAGTTCAAGATCATATGGTCTTGTCATATCTGGAAAGCGTGGGCCAAATTCATCTAAATTTTTACCTATCAAAGGATTTGGCATTAAGTTTATTTGATCTTTTATAATCATTAAATCTCCCACTCTAAAGCTAGGGTTAACGCCTCCTGCAGCATTAGAAACAAAGAAATAAGAGATTCCTAAAACTTTCATAACCCTTACTGGAAGAGTAACTTGGTCCATCCCATAACCTTCATAAAAGTGAAAGCGACCCTGCATAGCTACTACAAACTTTTCGCCTAAATACCCAGCAATTAAATTCCCTTTGTGCCCAACTGCAGTAGATTTAGAGAAATTTGGTATCTCTGTATAGGGAATAACTATTTTATTCTCAATCTTTTCTGCTAATTCTCCTAATCCGCTACCTAGAACTATCCCTGCAAAGGGAGTTTTACCATCTATTTTATCTGATATAAATTTAGCAGCCTTGTTAATACGCTCTATATACTCTTTTGACATTTTTATAAAATTAAAGTTTTTAAGATAGCTATTTAAATCTAATTTAAAGTAACTTTTTATATAATCTATTTACATTTTCTAGAATCTCTTCTTGGCCTTTTACCTTTCTCTCTCTCATTAATATTTTTCCATTGCAAATAACGGTGTTTACACAAGAGCTATTTGCAGAATAAATTAAGTTTGCATAGAGGTTTATGTTGGGTGTAAAAGCGTAATTGTCTATATCTATAATTGTAAGATCTGCCAAAGCTCCCTCCTTTATAATTCCACAATTAACTCCTATAGCTAAGCCAGCATTTTTTGTTGAGAGATCCATTAACTCATTAATGGGCATTGCAGTAGCATCTCCTCTCCACCCCTTTTGAAGTAGAGCTGTAGTTTTCATTGTCTCAAGCATATCTAGGTTATTTGAAGAGGCACACCCATCTGTTCCCAAGGTTAGCACAACTCCGCTATCTCTAAACTCATTGTAGCGGAATTTGTATCCCGAAGCTATCTTAAGATTAGAATTAATATTGTGAACAACTTTCACCCCTCTTTTTGCCAAAATAGCCATATCATCGTTATCTATCCAAAGACAATGTGCAGCAATTACATTTGGCCCTAAAACTCCTAACTTATCTAAATATGCTGTAGGAGTAAGCCCATGTTTTGCAATTGACTCCTGGTTTTCACTCTCTGTCTCCGACACATGGATATGCACAAGTAAATCTCTCTCTTTAGCAAAATTGGTTGCCCATACAATCATCTCTTCAGATACACTATAGGGTGCATGAATGCCAATTGCAAAACTATTTAAAGGGCCCCATCTTTTAGAGTTTTCCCAAGCCTGAGTACACTCCTCTTTTATTTTAGAAGCTTTAGACCTATCTCCTAAATCTAATATTACATAGGGTTGAATAGATCTTAGCCCCATCTCTGCCGTTGCTTTAACAGCCTCTTCTAAATACCAATATTGGTCGTTAAAAAATGTTGTTCCTGTCTTTAACATCTCTAGACAGGCCAATTTAGTGCCCCAATAGATTAACTCTCCATCTAACTTCTGCTCTGTTGGCCATATCTTGTTAAAGAGCCAATCTTTAAGAGTCATATCTTCTCCTATACCTCTCATTAGAGTCATAGCAGCATGGGTATGCATATTCATAAAACCAGGAATTATAGCTTTGCCATTACCATTAATAACTTCACAAGAGCTACACTCCAATGAGGGGGCAATTTTTGCTATCTTGTTACCTTTAATAAGAATATCTATCTTGCTGTTATTAAAGAGAATATCTTTAATTAATATAGTGTCTTTCATCTGTTTTCAAAATTTTACAAAAATAGTTAAATTATATTGGATTAGAAAAAAAGTAAATTGAGATTAAATTGTAACTTTGCATAAAAATGAAAATTCTGTGGCTAGATATAAACTCCTCATACTCACACTCTTCTTTAGCAATACCTGCTCTTGACTCACAACTTTCTAAAGTTCAAAAAGAGCAACATCAATGGGAATCAGTAAGTGGCACTCTAAAAATGAGCTCCAATTGGTATATAAGCCAAATTGTAAATTTTAACCCAGATATAATACTCTCTACCGCTTGGCTTTACAACCACCTTCTACTAAAAAAAGTTCTTATTAAAGTTCACGCTTTAAGGCCACACATTAGAGTTGTTTTAGGCGGTCCCGAATTTTTAGGAGATAACAGCAACTACTTAAAAGAGAATAGTTATGCCGAGGCTGTTTTTAGAGGAGAGGGAGAAGAGGTTTTCACCTCTTTTATTTGCTCTATAGAGAACCCTAACCAATGCTACAACTATAAAGGGTTCTGTTACTTAAACAATAAAGGTGAATATGTAGATAATGGCGAGGCAATAGTATCAAGTTTTACTACACTCAACCCACCAGAAGAGTCAATTTTCTTTAATTGGGAGAAGCCTTTTGTTCAAATAGAGACCTCTAGAGGGTGCTTTAATAGATGTGCCTTCTGTATAAGTGGAGGTGAAAGAAAAATTGAAGATATACCTATAGCACAACTTGGAGAGAGAATAAAAAAAATTTATGATAAGGGAGTTAGAGAGATAAGAGTTCTTGATAGAACCTTTAATGCTAACCCCAAAAGAGCACTAGAGTTAATCTCACTTTTTAGAGAGTTTAACCAAGAGATAGAGTTTCATGTAGAAGTACACCCATCACTTTTTAATAGTGAACTCAAAGAGGCTATAGAAACTACTCCCCCAGGGGTACTTCACCTAGAGGCTGGGGTTCAGAGCCTCCAAGATAATGTGCTGGAAGCTTGTGAAAGATATGGCAACTCTAAAAGCACTTTAGAGGGAATAAAATTTCTTTCCAAAGTAGTAAATCACGAAGTTCATACAGACCTTATTGCAGGCCTGCCACACTACTCATACAAACAACTTATAGAAGATATTAAAGTACTACTAGAGATCTCTCCAGATGAGATTCAACTTGAACTTTTAAAACTTCTACCAGGCACAAAACTTAGAAACCAAGCTCACTCAATTGGAATAAAATATAGCTTACTCCCACCCTACGAAGTTCTTGAAACACCATGGATTAGTTACAATGAATTAGAATTATCTGTAGCTCTCTCTCGAATTCTAGATATCTACTACAATCACTCAATTTGGTTACAACCATTTACAAAAGCCTCTCTTGAAAACCCCTCTTTTCTAGAGGAGTTTGCACTCTACTTTCATAATAAAAACCACACCCACGGTTTAAGCCCAGAGAAAAAAGGAGTTATAATATGGGAGTTCTGCTCCCTCTACTTTAAAAATAGTTTACCTTCTATTGCAGTTACATGGATGGAAAATGGTCTCTCTTTTCATGCTGGACCAGGCCTACTATCTAAGCAGTGGAGATTTGGCTCTACTATGCACAACCCACTATTAAATAAAGAGGTTAGAAATAATGTCTATCGCTATTTAGAGTTTTCAGAAAAAAGAGAGTGGTTTGTCTATAACAGAGGAACTAATAGTTCTAAATCATTTATGAGATTTACCGAGATAATGTAATCTATTGTCCTCTTTTTAGTTACTTTTTATTATATTTGCATACAAATTTTTTAAGCATGATAAATAAAGAGTTAATCTCTCCTAAGAGTATTGTAATTGTAGGCGGTTCAGAAAGTTTTCAAAAACCGGGAGGCAATGTCCTCAGAAACTTAATTGAAACAAAATATAGTGGAAAATTATATGTAGTTAACCCTAAAGCAACTTCTGTTCAGGGAATAAAATGTTATCCATCTGTTTCAGACTTACCCCAAGTAGATCTTGCAGTACTTGCAATTCCTGCCCATCTCTGCCCAGATGTAACAGATATACTTTGTAATAAAAAAAATTGCCGAGCTATTATAGTTTTCTCTGCTGGGTTTCATGAAGATGGCCCACAAGGAGCACTTTTAGAAGAGAAACTGGTAGAGATAACAAATAATGCAGGGGCGTCTCTAATTGGCCCCAACTGTATTGGAGTTTTAACTCCAGATTATTCTGGAGTCTTTATAAAACCAATCCCCCAACTAGACCCAATGGGTGTAGATCTCATATCTGGATCTGGTGCTACAATTGTCTTTATCTTAGAGGCATCTATGCAGCTAGGGCTTAAATTTTCCTCTGTCTTCTCTGTAGGCAATAGTGCTCAAATTGGAGTAGAAGAGGTTCTAGAGTATCTAGACAACTCATATGTTCCAGGGAAAAGTTCTCCTGTTAAACTACTCTATATAGAGAGTATTAATGACCCCCAAAAATTACTGAAACACTCCCGCTCTCTTATTAAGAAAGGAGCTCGTATAGCTGCAATAAAAGCAGGGTATAGCTCTGCCGGAAGCAGAGCAGCATCTTCTCATACAGGTGCACTTGCTAGCCCAGATAAGGCTGTTAATGCTCTATTTCATAAAGCAGGTATAATTAGATGTTATGGACGTAACGAACTTGCAACTGTAGCATCTGTACTTACCTACCCAACTCCTAAAGGTAAAAAAGTTGCCATTATTACTCATGCAGGTGGCCCAGCTGTAATGCTCACAGATGTTTTAAGTGCAAATAAAATAGATGTTCCAGAGATAAAAGGAGAGAAAGCCAACCAACTCCTTGAAAAGCTCTTTCCAGGCTCTTCGGTCTCTAACCCTATAGACTTTCTAGCCACAGGTACAGCAGAACAGCTTGGCCATATTATAGATGCTTGCGAAAACAATTTTGACGTAGATGCAATGGTTGTAATTTTTGGGTCTCCAGGTCTAACAACTGTTTTTGACGTATATGAAGTATTAGAACAGAAAATTAAGAGTTGTAAAAAACCAATTTACCCTGTCTTACCTTCTGTAGTAAATGTAGCAGAAGAAATTGCTCTTTTCCAGAAAAATGGTGGCATTAGCTTTCCAGAAGAGACTATTTTTGGAACAGCACTAGCCAAAGTACTTAATAACATTTCAGATGTTCAAGAGATTGAATTACCACCTGTAGACAAAGAACTAATAAGGTCTGTAATAGACAATAGTGAAGATGGCTACCTTGCTCCTACAGAGGTGCAAAAACTTTTAGATGCTGCTGGGATAAATAGAGCAAAAGAGGCTGTTGCCCAAACTGTTTCACAAGCTCAAAAAATGGCTAAAGAGATAGGTTTCCCTCTAGTTATGAAAGTTGTAGGGCCAGTACATAAGTCAGATGTTGGTGGTGTTGTTTTAGATGTTACAGAGATGGAGACTTTGGTAGTAGAGTTCAACAGAATGATGAAAATACCAGAGACAACATCAATTCTTTTACAGCCTATGTTATCTGGCACTCAACTTTTTATAGGTGCTAAAAAAGAAGATAAATTTGGCCATTTAATTATGTGTGGTCTTGGTGGAATATTTGTAGAGGCAATAAAAGATATAAATAGCGCTCTAAGCCCTGTTTCTAAAAAAGAGGCAACCTCTATGATAAAAACATTAAGAGGGTATAAACTTATTGAGGGAACTAGGGGACAAGAGGGTGTAAACGAATTTTTATTTGTCAACTCTATCCAGAGAGTATCTGCTCTGTGCAATGCAGCTCCAGAAATATTTGAGATGGACCTAAACCCTCTTCTTGGTAACTCAAAGCAGGTAATTGCTGTAGATGCAAGAATTAGGATAGTAAAAAATCACTTATAAAACCATGCTCTCTAAGTTAAAAAATAGATTCAACCAGCTTTCTCCATTTACTCAAGGCTCTATCATACTTATACTCCTTCTTATAATAGGTATCATTTTAAGATGGGATATCATTATGGAAGGTATAAATAAGGGATTTAAGTTTTTTAGTAAATAATTATACTGTTTTCCTTATAAATCCTTTCATTTTAGATCAAATTTTAATACTTTTGTAAAAATTATAAACTAACTAAATAGAATATGGCATTAAGAGGAGCTATTGTGGTAGACACAGAAAAATGCAAAGGCTGCAGTGTTTGCGTTGTTAACTGTCCTACCAATACCATTGCTTTATCTAAAGAGGTAAATAGCAAGGGTTACAATTATGCCTATATGGCATCCCCAGAAAACTGCACTGGTTGCACAAATTGTGCAACTGTTTGTCCAGATACCTGTATAACAGTATATAGGGTTAAAGTTTAATGGTAAAAATTATTTATTAATATGGCAGAATACATTTTAATGAAAGGAAACGAAGCCATCGCAATCTCTGCTATCAGAAATGGTTGTGACGGTTACTTCGGATATCCTATTACTCCACAATCTGAGGTTATGGAAACCTTGATGTTAGAGGAACCTTGGGACTCTACAGGAATGGTGGTTTTACAGGCCGAGAGCGAAACATCATCTATTAACATGCTTTACGGAGGTGCTTCTTGTGGTAAAAAAGTTATGACCTCTTCTAGTAGCCCTGGAATTAGCCTAATGGCAGAGGGTCTTAGCTACTTAGCTGGGGCCGAACTTCCATGTTTGGTTGTAAACGTTGTTAGAGGTGGCCCTGGATTGGGTACAATACAACCTGGCCAGGGAGACTACTTCCAAGCTTGTAAAGGTTGTGGTCATGGAGACTATAAAATGATAGTACTTGCACCCAATTCGGCACAAGAGATGTACGATTTTGTAGATCTTGGGTTTGAATTAGCTTTCAAATATAGGAACCCAGCTCTTATTCTTACAGATGGCGTTATAGGCCAGATGATGGAAAAGGTAGAACTTAGAGAGATGAAGCCAAGATGGACAGACCAAGAGGTTATAGAAATGTCTCCTTGGGCAACTACTGGCAAAACTCCAGATAGAAAACAGAACGTTATTACCTCTTTAGCTTTAGATGCTGCTGTACATGAGGCTCTAAACCACAGACTTATAGAAAAATATAAGAAAATGGAAGAAGAAGATGTAAGGTTTGAAAACTACAAATGTGAAGATGCCGAACATCTAATTGTAGCATACGGCTCTATGGCTAGAGTATGTGAAAACACTATAGACCTCGCTAGAAAAGAGGGAATTAAACTTGGTCTTTTACGCCCAATTACTCTTTTCCCTTACCCAACAAAAGAGATCCAAAGAATGGTACCTCAGTTGAAAACTATTATGTCTGTAGAGCTTAGTGCTGGACAGATGGTAGAAGATGTAAGGCTAGCAGTAAATGGTAAAATTCCTGTTAACTTCTACGGAAGACTTGGCGGTATTGTTCCATCTCCAGAAGAGGTACTAGAGGCATTTAAAAAAGAGATCAATAAATAAAATGCATACAACTATGGATATAAAAGATATAATTAAACCCGAGAACAAAGTTTACTCAAAAACACCTGTTCTTCTAGATAATGTAATGCACTATTGTCCTGGATGTTCTCACGGTACAGCACACAAGCTTGTAGCAGAAGTAATTGAAGAGATGGGTATTCAAGAAAATACCATTGGTGTATCTCCAGTTGGTTGTTCTGTATTTGCTTATAACTATGTAGATATAGATTGGCAACAGGCTGCTCACGGTAGAGCTCCTGCTTTGGCTACTGCAACCAAAAGACTTTATCCAGACAAATACGTATTTACATACCAAGGAGATGGAGATTTAGCTTCAATTGGAACTGCAGAGATTATGCATGCCTGTAACAGGGGAGAGAACATTGTTGTTATTTTTATTAATAATGCAATTTATGGTATGACTGGTGGTCAAATGGCCCCAACTACCTTAATGGGCATGAAAACAGCAACATCTCCATATGGTAGAAGAGAAGACCTTCATGGAAAACCTCTAAGGATAACAGATTTAATATCACAACTAGAAGGTACTTGTTACGTTACTAGACAATCTGTGCAAAATGCAGCTGGTGCTCGTAAAACAAAAAGAGCTATTAGAAAAGGATTTGAAAACTCTGCCAAAAAGAAAGGAACGTCATTCATAGAGATTGTAAGTTCTTGTAATTCTGGCTGGAAAATGTCTCCAGTTAAAGCAAATGAATGGATGGTAGAAAACATGTTTCCTAGTTATCCTTTAGGTGACCTTAAAGACATTTAAAAAAAGACAATATGAAAGAAGAGATAATTATAGCAGGTTTTGGCGGTCAAGGTGTTTTGTCTATGGGTAAAATACTTGCCTACTCAGGCATTATGCAGGGGCAAGAGGTAACATGGATGCCGTCATATGGACCAGAAATGCGCGGTGGTACAGCTAACGTAACAGTTATACTAAGCGACAAAAAAATAAGTTCCCCAATTTTAAGTAATTTCGACACTGCAATTATACTTAACCAGCAATCTATGGATAAGTTTGAGAGTCAAGTAAAACCTGGAGGTTTATTAATATACGACCCCAATGGTATAACTCGCCACCCTCAAAGAAAAGATATAAATATATACTCTATAGAAGCTGTAGATTTATCTGCAGAATTGGGAAGTTCAAAAACATACAACATGGTAGTTCTTGGAGCCTATCTAAGTAAAAAGCAGATAGTAGAGATGGAGAGTGTGATTAAAGGTCTTAAAAAATCTATTCCTGAGCGTCACCACAAACTAATTCCTATGAACGAGAAAGCTATTGAGGTTGGAAAAGAAAAAATTATTGAGATAAATAAAGTGTAATTTATTTTATCAAACTAAACAATGCTCCTACTTGTTATAAAGTAGGAGCATTTTTTATTTATAATATTTAAAATTTACTATCTTTGTGTAACAGTAAAGATTATTTTGCATAATTGCATAGATATATGGAAAAAGACTATCAATCAATAATAAACAGCCTTAAAGGGAAAATTGAATTGATTATATCTAGATATGAGCAAGTTATAGCAGATAACCAAGAGTTAAGTCAAAAGTTAAATCTTTGCAGAGAAGAGTTAAAATACAGTACTAATAAAAATAAAGAACTAGAAGAAAAAGTAAATAAATTACAGTTAGCTGAAGCTTTTAAAGGAACATCTACAGATGTAAAAGAAGCTAAACAGAAGATTACAAAGATAATAAAGGAGATTGATAAGTGCGTAGCACTGCTAAACGATTAAACTTAATGGAAGAACAACAGTCAATACAGATAAGCATAGCAGATCGCTCATATCCTTTGAGAATTCCAGCTGCCGACGAAGAAAAAATTAGAGCAGCTGCAAAAATAATTAATGAGAAGATTAATCTCTACAAAGGTCGATACGCTAATAGAGATACCCAAGATGCCCTATCTATGGCTTTGCTTCAATTTGTTATAAGACTTATAGAAGCAGAACAGAGAGAAGAAGCAGTAAGAATGGTAGAAGACCTTAATAACTTAGACAATCTTTTAGACGATTATATCAAAGTAAATTTATCTAATTCAGCTATCTGATATAAAGTTAGCCGTTGGTTTAGCTCTTTGCCAAAATCAACATTATAAAAATACCGAGTAAACTCGATAGTCAAAAACAGGCCTATTTTACCCTTCGGGGGATTCTGTTTACAGGACGTTGGACGTTTGCGACTAATATCGGAGCTCAAATCTTGTTTTAAAGAGGTTTTTGCTAAACAGTTAGACCAGCGGCTTTTTTAATTAATTCAACACACACTATATATACAGATAAACTTAAATGGAGATAATAATAACTATTCTACTGCCCGCGTTGGCAGGTTTTGGTATTGCTTACTTTGTAGGAAATAATATTGTTTTAAAGAAAAAACGTGAAGAGGTTTTAAGATGTGCCCAGCAAGATGGAGAAAACATTAAAAAAGAGAAAATCTTTCAAGCTAAAGAGAAATTTCTACAGCTAAAAACAGAACACGAACAACAAATTATAGAGAGAACTAACAAAATTAATCAGTTAGAAGCAAAGCTAAAGCAGAGAGAGATTCATGTTAATCAACAAAATTCTGAATCTCAAAAAAAGCAAAAAGAGATTGATGCTATAAAAAACAATCTTAAACATCAGTTAGAGCTAGTAGAGAAAAGAGGTGAAGAGTATGAGAAACTACGCATAGAGGCAATTAAAAAAATTGAAAACATTGCGGGTCTTTCTGCAGAAGAAGCCAAAAACCAGCTTGTAGAGACTATGAAGTCCGAAGCTAAAAGTGAAGCTATGTCTTATATAAGTGAAGTTATTGATGAGGCAAGACTAACAGCTAGCAAAGAGTCTAAACGAATAATTCTAAATACAATACAAAGAATTGCTCCAGAAACAGCAATAGAAAATGCTGTTACCGTTTTTAATATTGAAAGTGACGAGATTAAGGGCAGAATTATTGGTAGAGAAGGTAGAAACATTAGAGCTTTAGAGGCTGCTACAGGCGTAGAAATTGTAGTAGACGATACTCCCGAGGCTATTCTACTCTCTGCATTCGACCCTGTAAGAAGAGAGGTTGCTAGATTGGCCCTTCACCAATTGGTTACAGATGGCAGAATACATCCTGCTAGAATTGAAGAGGTTGTTGCTAAAGTAAAGAAACAATTAGAAGACGAAATTCTTGAAACAGGTAAAAGAACCTGTATAGATTTAGGTGTACATGGGCTTCATGTAGAACTAATTAAACTTATAGGGAGAATGAAATATCGCTCTTCTTACGGCCAAAATCTACTTCAACACTCACGCGAGGTTGCTAATATTGCAGCTACAATGGCATCTGAACTTGGGCTTAACACAAAAATTGCTAAACGTGCTGGCTTACTCCACGATATTGGAAAAGTTTCAGACGAAGATGCCGAGCTTCCACACGCAATTCTAGGAATGAAACTTGCAGAAAGGTATAAAGAGAAGCCAGAAATTTGTAATGCCATTGGAGCTCACCACGAAGAGACAGAAATGACCTCAATTATCTCTCCACTAGTGCTTGTGAGTGATGCTATATCTGGGTCTCGCCCAGGTGCAAGAAGAGAGGTTATAGAATCTTACATTAAGCGTCTTAAAGAGATGGAAGATTTAGCACTCTCCTACCCTGGAGTAACTAAATCTTATGCTATACAAGCTGGAAGGGAACTACGAGTTATTGTAGGTAGCGAAGCTGTAACAGACCAAGATTCAGAGCAACTCTCTCTAGATATTGCTAAGAAAATTCAAGATGAACTTGTTTATCCAGGGCAAGTTAAAATTACAGTAATCCGTGAAACACGCTCAGTGAGTTTTGCAAAGTAATATGTAAATAATCGAAAAAGGCTGCTCTAATTATATAGGACAGCCTTTTTTTATTTAAGTGATTATTAAAATAGAATACTATAATCTCTTTCAGCCAATTTAGTGACTATTTCTTCTGGTATAAATTTCCAATGGTTTAACTTTTTTGCCTCTAAAGAGCCATCTACTTGAATTTGGTTAAATATAAGTTGTCTAATATCTGCCAATCTAGCTACTAATCTAGATGAAAGTTCTTCTTTTGGAATACCTGCTCCCAATATTAAGAGGTCTCCACCACCACTTGCTCTATAAGAAGTTAGTGCTACTTTATATTTAGATTCTAAATTAAATATATCTCCATTTGCAAGAGAGATAATATTAACTCTCTCTCCATCTCCTTTTGTAATATCTACTCCATATAGTATTCCAGCAGCAGAGTCGAAGTTAAAATATTGGCTGTTAAAATGGCCTCTATTGCCATTGCCTCCCTCTCTTAAATTAAGTAAGTGACCACTCTTTATAGGGTTGGGATTTACCCACTTAGAATATGAATATTCTAAGTAATTTTTTATCTCTAAACCAGTCATCTCAATAACGTTCAACTGGTTTTCAAAAGGATATATATCTAATAAATCTTGATAATTTAACACTCCTCTCTTTTTATTTAAATCTAAGGAGAGTGGAGCAGCAAATGAGATATGTGCGCCAGATGCTTTTAACTGAAGCGTGTGTAGCATATCTATATATTCGCTCGGCCCAAAATAGGCATCACGGCTAGTGATACTATTATTGAGCATCCCAACAGGACGTTTAGTAAACTCTTGGACTGTTAGAAACTCCTCTCTAAAGAGTTGATTATAGAGCGAATCTGCTTTAACACCACTCATACTTATATTATAGCCTGTGATATTAGTAGAAGCTATTTTGCCACCTTCAATTGTAAGAGTAATATTTGCCATTGAAAGCATAGAGGCTCTAGAGCCTCCCTCTAAAACCCATACTTCTCTCTCTTCGTTAACTATTTTTTCTGCTGTTACTTTATGATCGTGAGCTGCAAAAATTATATCTATCCCTTCTATGTTTTTTGCTATAAATCTAGCTGGATTTTCTTTATTATTCACCTCTTGGCTACCTAAACCTGCATGCATGGCAGCTATTACAATATGTGGGTTCTCATTTTTTCTTACATAGTTCACCCAATACTCTAAAGATGAAACAATCTCTTCAAACTCAATTCCTTCCCATAAATGGGGAGAGAGCCAATTAGGAATATTTGGGTTTGTCATTCCTATAATTGCAATTTTAACTCCATCTCTATTTAAAATAGTATATGGCTCAAAATAGGGTTTGTCTGTTTTAAGTTCAATTGCATTAGCAGCCAAATATGGCATTTCCAACTCCTCAATGAGTTTGTCATAAACTCTATGACCTGCCTCAATATCGTGATTGCCTACAACAACAGCATCAAATTTAAGATAGTTAGCTACTTTAGAAAAAATATGCTCATCTTCTATATCTATAAAGTTATAGTAAAAAACAGAATTGTCTCCTTGTAGATGATCTCCAATATCCAATAAAATCACACTATTTTCATTAGTGGTATCTCTTACATTTCTAATATATCTAGCAACAGAAGCCAAAGAGTAGTTGTGAACTTGTTTTTCTGGGCTCTGAATGTATAGAGAGTCAAAAAACCTTCCGTGTAAATCGTTGGTAGCAAAAATTTTTAAATTGTATACTCCATCTTCTACCTTATATTCACTACAAGAAAAAAGTAATGTAGTAAATAGAAGTGTTGTTAATAATATTCTAATATATCTATACATGTTTTTATTATTTATTTATTATACTATATTGAAACAGTTGGTACAAGTTGATTTTTTGCAAATATACCAGCCATTTAGATTATATTTACAAATAATTTACAAAACAGTTCATCTTTGTGATTTGAAATAGTATATATTATGATAAAAGTTAGCTTCTACATCCCCTATAAGACAAAATATGAACAAGAAATTCTTATCAAAGGCTCTATCCCTGAACTGCAAGGAGACTATTTGTGGAGTTCAAAGCAGATGGAATATTCTAATGGAGTGTGGAGTTTAACTATCTATATAAAAAACGATGTAAGTTTCTCTTATCAATATATTTTAAAAGATGGTTCAGAGCTAATCCCAGAGGCTGGGACATCTAGGAATTTTACTACAGTAAGTAAAAAAGATCATATTATATATGATAGCTGGAGAGAGATAAGCTACGAAACTCCATCTCTCTCTATGGCTTTAAAGAAAGGGTTTTATAATCCTAATAAGAACAATAAATTATCTGAAGATTTAATTATTAAAGTAGGAGCAAATAACATTTCAAGTCTAGAAAAAGTTTTAATTTGTGGCAATTGTGATTATTTGGGCAACTGGGACCCAAATAGTGGAAGAGAAATGACTATTAATAAAGAGGGATTAATGGAGATAGAGATTCCTCTCTACTCAATACCAGATGAAATTGAATATAAATTTGTAATAAAACCAGATAATAAAAACAATAAGAGAGAGAGTAACAACTCTACATATTATATATGGGAAGAGAGAGAAAATAGAGTTTTCAAGAAAAAATACACTCCATTAGAGACTCAGTTTATTATTAATAATTTTAAAATTGAACTTCCAACTCAGATGTCTCGTTTTGCTGGTACAGCAATCCCTCTTTTCTCTTTGCGCTCTAACAATAGCTGTGGGATAGGTGATTTTGGCGATCTTAAACTTATGATAGATTTTTTAGAGTCTACAAATCAAAATATTCTACAACTACTTCCAATAAATGATACCACTGCAACTCTTACTAAACAAGATTCATATCCATATAATGCAATATCTGGTTATGCATTACACCCCATATATATAGATTTAAACAAACTGGGGAAGGTTAAAGATAGAGAGTTTCGCGAAAGACATTTAAAAAAATGCGCAAAACTTAACGCTCTTAGTGAAATTGATTACGAAGCTGTTAGTAGGTCTAAGTTTCTATATATAAAGCAAATATTCAATCAAGAACATGAGAAAACATTTAAATCAAAAGAGTATAAAAAATTCTTTAAAGATAATGAGCAGTGGCTTCTCCCTTATGCTTTCTTCTCTTTTTTACGTAATGTTAACAAAGATGCTAACTTTAGGAAATGGCCAGAACATTCAGAATATAATGTAGAAGAGGCTATTAAAATGAGCTCTATAGATAGTGAATATTACAAAGAGATTACTATCTACTATTTTATACAGTATCACCTTTACAAACAGCTAAAAGAGGTAAGTAACTACGCTAGAAGTAAAAAAATAGTGCTCAAAGGAGATATTCCTATTGGGATTAATCCAAATTCAGTTGAAGCGTGGACAGAGCCAGAGATTTTTAATTTTGATTTTGTAGCAGGTGCTCCACCAGATGGTTTTTCTGCTAATGGGCAAATTTGGGGCTTCCCTGTGTACAACTGGACATCAATTGAGAAAGGTGAGTTTGATTGGTGGAAAAGAAGACTAAATAAAATGTCTCAGTTTTTTGATGCTTGTAGAGTAGATCATATTTTAGGATTTTTTAGAATCTGGCAGCTGCCTCAAGGGAGCAACAATGGTTTAAAAGGTTTTTTTAATCCAGCCCTTCCTTACACACAAGAAGAGATTGCAAGCTTTAAATATAACGAAAGTACAAATAACAACCTCTTTATTACAGATATAGACAAACCAAACAATTTGCACCCCACTATATCTCCTAAACTTACTCCCGAATACAATGAGCTAGGAAAACTTCAAAAAAGAGCCTATGATAAACTCCATAACAACTATTTTTATAAAAGAAATAATGAGTTGTGGGCCAAAACTGGTCTCAAAAGGCTTCAAAACATTGTCTCATCTACAGATATGCTAGTTTGTGGAGAAGACTTAGGTATGATCCCAGAGTGTGTCCCTGAGGTTATGGATAAACTCAAAATTCTCTCTCTAGAGATAGAGAGAATGCCAAAAAAAGCAAACATGAAATTTGGCAGCCCATTGCACTACTCTTATTTATCTGTTTGTTCTACTGGCACTCACGATATGCCTACATTAAGAGAGTGGTGGGAAGAGAACTCACAAAACTCTCAAGAGTATTATAACAACAGTCTTAAAATAAAAGGGAAAGCACCACAAGACCTCCTACCTAATATTGCAAAAAAAATTCTAGAAAAACATCTAAACTCGCCAGCAATGCTCACAATTTTACCACTACAAGATTGGCTCGCAATGTCAGGAGAGTTAAGAAGAGAGAACCCAGAAGAAGAGAGAATTAATAACCCTCAAAATCCCAATAATTATTGGGGTTATAGAATGCACATATCTTTAGAGTCTCTATTAGAAAAGACAAACTATATAGATGAGATTAAGGAGATGATTAAATCTAGTGGCCGAGGGGTATAAACCCACAATGGCCTAGAGGTAAAAAATCATAAATTGAGTTTTTCACCTTCTGAGTGGGCTACCACTACAGAGGCAGAAGCATCTCCATATACATTTACAGATGTTCTAATCATATCGCATATAGGCTGAACTGCAAGTACTAATCCAATACCCTCTAAAGGTAATCCAACTGCCATTAAAACTACGCCAAGCATAACTAAGCCTGCCATAGGAATTCCAGCTGCACCTACTGCTGCAAGTACAGAAGTAAGAACAATTACCACCTCTTGAACAATAGTTAATTCAATCCCGTATGCTTGAGCTATAAAAATTGCAGTAACCCCCTCATATAAAGCAGTACCATTCATATTCACAGTACTCCCTAATGGAAGCACAAAACTTGCTATTTTATTTGAAATACCAGTCTTTTCTTGGGAGTCTCTAATTGTAAGAGGCAATGCTGCTCCAGAAGAGCAAGTAGAGAATGCAGTTAATAGAGGAACAGACATCTGTTTAATATGTTTGTAAGGGTTGAGTCTTGTAAATCCATATACCAAGCCAGGCAATACCAACCCTCCATGAATAAGACATCCGCCCCAAACGACAAGTGTATAGAGGCCTAAACTACTTATAATAGCATATAACTGTGCCGAATCGCCCTGCTGCTCGGCTATAATATTTGCTACTATCGCAAAAACTCCTATTGGAGTAAACTTTACAATAAAAAGAGTCATCTTCATAAAAACCTCAAAAGCAGCATCAAAAAAACTCCTTAAAGTTTTACTGTTCTCTGTAGAGACCTTAGTGATAAAAAAGCCAAAAAAGATAGCAAAAAAGATAATTGGAAGCATATTCCCTTTTGTGAGATCTGCAAAGATATTCTCTGGAACTATAGATACAACTTGGTCTTTAAAAGAGAGTGAAGTTACTTCTAGATTAGAAACATCTGCGGTAAAATTTAAATCGGCACCTACTCCTGGTTTTATTACATTTACTAATATAATTCCAATAGTTGCAGCTAGAGCAGTTGTTAAAACATAAAATGAAAAGGTTTTTCCTGCAAGCCTCCCTAAATCTTTGTAACCTCCAAGACTAGAGACACCCATAACTAAAGAGGTGAATACAATGGGCACTGCAATCATTTTTAAAGCTCTTATAAAAATATCTCCTATCCATTTAATTGAAGGTGCTAACTCATAAAAGAAAATACCAAAAGGTACAGCTAAAGCAATTCCAATTAATATCTGCCAATGCAGAGCAATTTTTCTCATTTCTTAAAAGATTTATTTATTTTATTCATAACTAAAGCAATAGCTCCATCGCCAGTGATATTACAAGCTGTTCCAAAACTATCCATTGTTATATATAGAGCTATCATGAGCCCTATTAAAGTTTGATCAAACCCTAACATAGATTCTAAGAGCGCTACTGCTGCCATAATAGCCCCTCCAGGAACACCAGGAGCTGCAACCATTGTAATACCTAACATCATAATAAAACTAGCAAATATAACTAAAGGAGTGTCCATTCCTATCATAAACATTACAGCAAAGGCACATGCAACTATTTTAAGCATACTTCCAGAAAGATGTATAGTTGCACATAATGGTATTACAAAATCTGCAACATCTTCCTCTACACCGTTCTTTTTTGCTTGCATTAGAGTAACAGGTATTGTAGCTGCAGAAGATTGAGTGCCTAAAGCAGTCATATATGCAGGCATCATTGTAATAAGCGCCTTAAAAGGATTCTTTTTTGTGATTGCCCCAGCTACTATAAATTGAAAAAGGAGCCATAGCACATGCATTGCAAATATTACAATTATTACTTTAAAGAAGAGCCCCAATACAACAGAGACTTGCCCCTCGGCACCAATCTTTAAAAAGATACCAAAAATATAGAGTGGCAAAAGTGGTATTATTACATGTTCAATTACAGCAATAATTATTTCTCTAAATTCTCTTAAAGCATGCTTAATCTTGTCTCCTTCAATTGAAGCTACACCAAGACCTATTACAAAAGCCAAAATTAAAGATGTAGTAACACTCATAAGTGGAGGCATATCAATTGTAAAAAAAGAGGTAACACTCTCTACAAAGTTTAAATTACTCCCATCTGCTAGCTCTTGAGAAGTAAGCAAATAAGGCAGAGACCAACTTGTAGTAAAGTAAGAGAAAAAGCCAGCTAGAATTGTTGACCCGTAGGCTATTAGAGCAGTAATGCCTAGCAATTTTCCTGCTCCTTTCCCAAGATCGGCAATACCTGGAGCTACTAGCCCTAAAATTATAAGGGGAATAACAAATGATAAAAAGTTAGAGAAAATCCCTGTTATGGTCACAAAAATTTTTACAGCCCAAATTGGAAAAAAGAGCGATGTAACTATGCCCGCAGCAATAGCAATTATAACCTTTGGTAGCAATCCTAACTTTAATTTTAATCCCATTGTTATAATAGTTATTAATGCTTAATAAATCTTTTTTCTTCTCCTTTAAGAATACCTACCCCGTATTCACCCGTAGATTTTGCCCACGCCCTGTGCATAAGATCTGTATTAAACTCCATAGATATATTCCCCTCTTTATCTACTGCAATAATACCACCACCAGAGCCCCCCATAGGATCAATTTTTTTAAATATAACCTCTTGAGCAGCTTCCTGCAAAGAGAGTCCTTTATACTCCATTAAAGCAGAAATATCAAAGGCCACTACTCTTCTAATCCAATATTCTCCATGACCAGTACCCGATATTGCTGCACTACTATTGTTTGCATAGGTACCAGCACCAATAACAGGTACATCACCTACCCTCCCCCATTTTTTACCAGACATACCACCTGTAGAGGTTGCAACAGCAAGGTTTCCATGTTTATCTTTTACAGCACAACCAACAGTTCCTCTAGGGTCACCTGCTTCTCTTCCCTCAACTACTTTTTTATACTGCTCCTCTCTGCTTTCTGTAGAAAAATAACTATTATCTACCATCTCAAGTCCTTTCAATTTCGCAAAAAAAGAGGCTCCCTCTCCAATTAAAAAAACGTGGGCAGAGCTATCCATTACAAGCCGAGCTGCTTTTATAGGATTCTTTATCTCTTTTACTCCTGCAATAGCTCCTGCTTTAAGGTTAGAGCCATCCATAATTGCAGCATCTAACTCATGAATGCCCTCTATGGTTTTAACCGCACCTTTGCCTGCATTGAAAAGGGGGCAATCTTCCATGTAGACAACAACTGCCTCTACTACATCTAATGCAGTAGCGCCTTGTGCAAGCATTTTACTCCCAAGCTCTGTAGCCTCTAACAGGCTACTCTCATATTCTAATTTTTTTTGATCACTCATATTACCAGATGAGCTACCAGCACCACCATGGATTACAATTGCCCACTCAACCTTTTGATACCTAGACTCTATGCAAGATATTACCAGGAAAGCTAACAAAATAAGAAAAAATGATTTCTTTAACATATTTAAGAGTTTAACTTTTTACAATGTATATAGCAGTGCAAATATAGCAAAAGTATGCAGAAGTCTCCCACCCAAGTCAATATCATAAAACTCACCTAGTTTTATGCATTATTATAGACTATAAGAAGAGATTCGTGGAGATGAGTTCGTCTAAATCTCTAATTAACAACAGAGTAGCTTTTTAAAATTATTATCCATCAGATAAATTAGCATGTTGTTGACTTACAGGGAATTGTATAGTGTAAAAGTCTTTGAATAAAACTAAGCATCTACTAAATATAATATTTCGCTAACAAAATAATGATGGTTTAGCCAATATAATAGTTCCAGTTTTTATAAGTAAAGTTGTATTTAACGGCTTATTATTAAGAACTTATAAGGTGGGAAACTTTATATCAGGAGATGATTACAAGTAAACACCTAGTAACCAGATATTTAATTTTTCTAAATAAAACCAAAAGGGCTTATTTCCAAAAGCTAACTACCACTTAATAAACAGGTTACGATTAATCATCTCATAGAGAAAAATCAGGAATTATCAGATAAAATGTTTGCAACAATAATATAATTGAAATTGCACCAATACGGTGCCTAGGGGCGCTCAACAACTGTAAGCTCATCTAACACATAATCTGTTGGAGCATAATTGTCTAATATAAATAAGATATATCTAATATCTACTCTTGACCAGTAGTAAGATAACCCATTCCAGTTAACTTATCAATTTGTTTAAGACACTCTTCTAGTGTCGCATTTTCTACTTTGAAACTCTTTATTATATTTTTCTGAGCAACTACTTGATTAGAAAAACTCATTAAAAACAGAAGAGCTGAAAGGAAAAACAGAGATGATATTCTCTTTCTCATAGATTAGTATATAAATAATGTTGTATAATATTTGTTTTTTTGCTGGGCATAATTATTAATCTTTATATCTAACTACAATCAGTTTTTTCTCAATTTGGAACTCAACTTTAGAGACTGTAGATATTTGCTCTAGAATAACATTTAGATTATCGTTAAGAGGAATTTTACCGCTAAAAACCTCGTGCTTGGTACCTTCGTCACTATAAAACAGGTCTATATCGTAACGTCTAACTAGAATTTTAAAAATATCTTCTAAAGACATCTGCTTAATTCTCAAATTATTATCTACCCAAGATGTATATAGCTCTGTGTCTACTTTTGCAATTTCTCTGCTTTTATTTTTTTTATTATAGCGATATTGCTCTCCTGGAGCAACAACTACCTCCTCTACTTCATTACTATTATTGGAAGAAATAGAGATAGAACCAGAAACTAATGTAGCAGCAGCAACCTCTTGGTCTAAGTAAGAAGAGATATTAAATTTAGTTCCCAACACTTTAATATTGTACTCTTCTGTTTCTACTATAAAAACATTGTTGTTATGGTGTTTAACATCAAAAAAAGCTTCTCCTGTTATTTTTACTCGGCGCTCCCCTTCTACAAAACTAACTGGATAGCGTATTGAACTTTGAGCATTAAGCCATACACGTGTACCATCGCTCAAAACTAGTGAGTAAGACCTTCCTTTTGGTATGGTCAACTCGTTAAACTCTTGTTGGTCGCTATTTTTAAAACCTTCTGAAGTTACGTTTAAAGCTTTAACACTATCTCTCACTCTGTTGTAAGATATTTCTTGTTTCACACTATCTAACTCTACCCCAAAAAAACTTGCTTGCATAGAAGAGATTGAGTCAATAGAGACTACCTCTCCGCTAGCTAGTTTTAGGCTAACAACACCACTAGCAGGCTTAATCTCTTCTTGAAAAGAGAAACTATTATTGAGGCGATTATTATTTGTAGGAGTAAAAATTAATAAGGAAATTAAAAATAAGATAACAGCTGCAGAAGCAACAGTATAAATATATCTACTGTTGAAACGTAACCACAATTTAATCCATGCATTATCTATATTAACATCTTTGCGATTTTGTTTGTTTGTAGAGTACTCTTTAAGAATAGACTCCTCTTTGTCATTCAAAACAGAATCTTTATAAAAAGTGCTGGAATTGCTAAATTCGTTAAGAATTTTTTCACTCAGCCTTTGAGACTCTTTAATAGCCTCGCTATATTTTTTATTCATCAATTTCATATCTCTATTAATTAAAACGTATTTATTAAAAAGAGGGTGACATTTAATATAGATTTTTTAAATTCTATATAATATTACTTAAAGTAGAAAAATGTAATTATAAAGAAATATAAGTGAGAAGTATTGCTACAAAAGATTTACCGTAAGTTTCTCTGAGCAGTTTATATGCTCTTGACTTTACAGTTTTTACGGTATTTACAGATATTTTCAAATCTTTAGCAATCTCTTTAACAGAAAGCCCTCTTAAAGACAAATTAAGCACCTGTTGAGTTTGAGGAGACAACGTTTTTATAGCTTTATCTAAAATCCTGAAAGCCTCCTCTTTTATCAAATAGTCAATCTCATTAGGCATCTCTTGAGCCAAATCTACAGATTCAAATTGTGGTCTATTTTTTCTTAGAAAATCTATACATCGGTTTCTAGTAGAGAGGTAGAGATAAGATTTAAAGGCAATTTCATTTTTAAACGCTGGCTTTGCTCTCCATATATTTAGAAAAACATCTTGCACAATATCTTCGGCATCGTGTCTATTTGATATTAACCTCATAGCAAAGAAGAGCTGAGAAGAGTAAAACTCTTTAAATACATTTTTAAAAGTGTATCTCTTATCAGATATATATATATGATGCCTTGAGATTGAATTCATAGTGAACAAAGATATAAAAAAGGAGCAAAAGCAATGATTTCAAAAATTACTATATTTGTGACAATAATATAAATAAGAGAGACAATGAATAAACCCTACGTTGCCGGTATAGATATTGGAGGTCAAACAACAAAACTTGGAATAGTAGATGCTAGAGGTTCGGTTTTAGCACAAACAACTATAAGAACAGACAACCATACAGATGTAAATCTTTATATAGAAGAGCTTAATAATGCTTTAATAAAGCTATCAGCTAGAATAGGTAGTACAGAAAAAATAAGAGGGATTGGTGTAGGAGCTCCTAATGGTAATTATTATACAGGGGTAATTGACAATGCTGTAAACCTTGTGTGGGGGGGGTCAAAAGCTATTCCCTTTTCAAAACTATTAAAAGAGAAATCTGGCATTCCTGTTTATCTTACAAACGATGCAAATGCAGCAGCAGTTGGAGAGATGACTTATGGTGCTGCTAAGGGAATGAAAAACTTTATAATGATTACTCTTGGGACAGGAGTTGGTAGTGGGATTGTAATTGATGGGCATGTTGTTTATGGGCACGATGGGTTTGCTGGAGAACTTGGCCACACAACAGCAGTTAGAAGAAATGGCCGAATTTGTAATTGCGGTAGAACAGGATGTCTAGAGACCTACGCCTCTGCAGTAGGAGTAGCAAGAACAGCTCGTGAGTGGTTAGAGATGTCGCAAGAACCTAGCATACTGCGCAACTATGATAACATAACCTCTAAAGATGTATATAATGCAGCTAAAGAGGGAGATAAACTCTCTATTGAAATATTCAACTACACAGGGAAAATATTAGGTGAGGCTTTTGCAGACTTTGTAGCTTTTAGTGCGCCCGAAGCAATCATCCTTTTTGGAGGTCTTGCACGTTCTGGTAACTTACTACTCAAACCAATAGTTGAACATATGAATGAAAATATGCTTTTCATGTGGAAAAACAAGGTGCAAGTTCTTTTCTCTAATTTAAAAGAGTCAGACGCTGCTATTTTAGGAGCAAGTGCCCTAGGTTGGGATAGCTAATGATATAAAAAGCGTTTTATTTTTTGGGTAGCAGTCTTCTCAAAAGGAGCCAACTGGTCTTCTATCTGGGCAATTTTTGAAGATTTGTTTACTCTGTCGTTTACAAATTCTAATAGTTCTCTCTTTATCTTATCTAACTTCTCTTTGTAGCTAAGAGCAGCCGAGTCACTTATTAAATAGTCTCCATTTTTAATCTCGTCATAATTAAAATGGACTTTAGCAATCAATTTGCCTTTCTTCTCAATTACTAAAGATTCCATTACAAGATCAAAATCATTTATAACAGACTCAATCTCTTCTGGATAAATATTTTCTCCATTGCCACTAACTATCATATTATCTTTACGCCCTTTCATAAATAAAAAACCATCTTTATCTATATATCCTAAATCATTTGTTCTAAACCACCCGTCTGGAGTAAAAGCCTTCTCTGTGTTTTTAGGATCTTTGTAGTACCCTTTCATTATGTTAGGCCCTTTTACAACAATCTCTCCAATGTTTTTACTATTAGGGTTAATAATTTTCATTTGAACTCCCTTTAAGGCTTGTCCAGTAGATTGCCATTTCACATTGCCAGGCGCTGCACCAGACAGTAAAGGAGATGTTTCGGTAAGGCCATAGCCTATAGCGTAAGGGAAGCCTGCATCTAAAAGGAACTGCTCTACAGAACCATCTAATTTAGACCCTCCAACTCCAAAAAACCGTAGATTACCCCCAAAAGTTTCAAGTAATTTTTTTCCTGCAATTCTATGAAGTACTCTTCTAATAAATCTAATTGAATAGAGGGCTCTTAAAAAGATATTCTTAGTAAATAGAGGCCTTATTTTAAGTTTGTAAATCTTATCTACAATTAGCGGCACACTAAGCATAATGGTTGGTTTAACCTGGGACAAAGCGGGCATAAGTAAAGATGGAGTTGGAGCACCATTTAAATAGACTACACAAGAGCCTTGAGAAACTGGATATAACATACCTATACTACATTCGTAGGCATGAGACAGTGGCAAAATTGAGAGAAATGTATCATATCTATTTATAGGGAAAAGCCATTTAGACATCTCTACTTGAGCTACTAAATTTGAATGTGTAAGCATAACTCCTTTAGATGCACCAGATGTTCCAGAAGTATAAATTATAGTTGCTAAATCTTCAGAGGTGGGTCTTTCAATCTCTACACTACTAGTTTCAACTTGGCTTTTAGAGCTAATAATATCTAACTTGTCCATATTAATAACAAGCTGCAACCTCTCTCTCAAATTTTTCGAAACTTTATACCCTAACCTAGAAGAAACTACTAAAGCCTTTGCCCCCGAATGTTTAATAACATTAGCTATTTCAAAAGCAGTAAAATCTGGTAATATAGGAACAACCAAAGCAGTAATAGAAATGGTTGCAAAGTAAGATATTGGCCAGTTGGGCATACTAGCTCCAAGAACAGCTACCTTATCTCCTTTTTTAATTCCATTCCCCGCTAATATAGTAGCTAGGCTGTTTACTTTAGAACCAAACTGATCATATGTAATAGTGTCTCCCCCACTAATAGAAAAAACAGGTCTCTCACTAAACTCCTTGATACTAGTCATGAATATATCATACAGAGTTTTTATATTATTTTCTAATTTCATAAGCTTTTTTGAATAAGTGCAAATATAAAAATTATCTCAAACTATTGCAGTGTTGCTATTGGCTTGATTTTTGTTAATTTTGTAAAAATTTTCATCTAACTTTTTTTATGTTTCTCAAAGAACACATTCAAAAAATAAGCCTTAATAAGATTAAGCTCAAAAGAACTCCTAAGTACCTGTCTATCCAAGAAGTTACTTCGGTTGGGCTTCTTTTTAACTTTGAAGAAGACAATATATTAGAAACAATTAGAAGAGCTATTGCTATTTTAGATAGGAGGTCTATAAAAGTTATGGCTCTAGGAGTTTATATTGATAAAAACTCACTCCCTACTGAAAACTTAGATAGCAGAATAAAAATATTAGACAAGAAAGATTTTAAGTATGCCAACGTGCCAGATAAGGCTTCTATAGCTCACTTTTTAGTTGAAAAATTCGATCTATATATAGACTTTACAACTAAAGATTTTTTCCCAAATATCTTTATCTCTAATGCAGCTCAAGCTACTTTTAAAATAGGCCGCCAAAATTATAAAGGCGACCCTTTCGATTTAGTTCTAGATAACTTCAAAAATGGCACATCTAGAAGCTATCTTAACTCATTAATTCACTATTTATCGTCAATTAAAACTAGTTAATGTTAGGAGATGAATTATATAACTTTGGCCAAGAAGAGTTTTCTGAACTAATCTCTAAATGTGAAATAGCTTATAACCAAGGCACCTTGGAGAGCCTAACCTTCACAGAAGAGGAGTTTGAATATCTTATAAACCATTTTGTAGACGAACTAGAAGACCATATAGTCTACACAATTACTAAAATGGCCTCGCAACAGCATCCATACTCAACAGAGCTCATAGTTAGATATGCCGATGTGCTAATAGTACATAACCAAACAGATGAAGCCTTAGAAATTTTATCTAAACTAATAGTTTTAGACCCCGGGAACAGCGATATTCACTTTCTTATGGCTAGAGTATATATAAAAACAAAAGAGCCCCAAACTGTTTCAAAGTATCTAGAGAGTGCGCTCTCGTTAGCAACAACCGAGGGTATAGACATGCTTTTAACAGCCTCCCAAGACTACATAGACACCTTTATGTATGAAGAGGCCATAGATCTATTAGAAAGGGCCGAACTGCTTGCGCCAGCTCACCAAGATCTCATAAACGATATAGCCTTCTGCTACGAGCGTATGGGGTTACTCACAGAGAGCATGCTCTATTATCAAAGATATCTAGAAATAGACCCATTTAACGATAATGTTTGGTTTAATGTAGGTACTATTTATGCTAGAGAGTTCCAGCTAGAAAAAGCTATTGAAGCCTTCGACTACGCATTAGCAATAAATCCAGAAAACTCATCTGTTCTATACAATAAAGCAATCTTACTAGTTAATAGCGAAAAATTTAGCGAAGCAATTAAAACATTCTCTGCTTTTTTAGATATTGAACCAGACAATCTTTTTGCTCTCTCGGGAATAGGCTATGCCTATCTTGCTAAAGACAAAATAGAGCAAGCACAGAACTATTTCAAACTTGCCTTAAATGAAAACCCTTTGTATATAGAAGCATCTACCGGTTTAGCATATATAAGTATGCTTAAACATAACGATGAACAGACAACAATTTTTTTAAAAAGAATAATAGGTAAAGAAGATACAGACTACTCAATTATTGTGGGAGAACTTCTTACCACTTACAAAAGAACAGAAAACCCCGAAATATTAATAGCCTATCTAACAGCCCTCTATAACTTAATGGAGGTAGAACTCTTTTATATAAATCTAGAGATACTTTTAACTCTAGACCCTGTTTGGCTAGCCAAACTCTATGAGCTCATTCCAGAGCTAAAAAAAGACGACTCTGTAACCAATCATATAAAAAAAATTAAAAAAGAACTCTAACTAACAACCACTAGCCATAATGCTTAAATACTTATTAACTTCTCTTAAAGGAATGGCAATGGGTGCTGCCGATGTAATACCAGGCGTATCTGGAGGTACCATAGCCTTTATGACAGGCATATACCAAGAGCTCATCTTCTCCCTAAAATCTATAGACCTTAAATCTTTAAAGCTCCTTTTTACTGGAGATATAAAAGGCTTTTGGAAGGCTATTAATGGCAATTTTTTAGTAGCCGTTTTTAGCGGTGTTTTAGTGAGCGTATTTACCCTTGCAGGGTTAATGCATTATTTACTAGAAACACACCCAATACCCCTCTGGTCTTTCTTCTTTGGCCTAATCATAGCCTCAGCACTCTTTATCCTACGCGATATAGAGAGATGGAAAATATCATATGTAATCACACTCCTTGTTGGAATTGCAATTGCAGTTTGGATCTCATTAATTTCGCCCAGCGAAACAACAGATGCCTGGTGGTTTGTATTTATTAGTGGAATGATAGCCATCTGCGCAA
>Ga0265293_10002644_pt1 | contig 35242 bp, 33 predicted proteins | sample Munlanlewell138R_FD_192505 | JGI IMG/M metagenome (GOLD analysis project Ga0265293, IMG submission 192505) | Leachate microbial communities from a municipal landfill in Southern Ontario, Canada - Leachate well 138R | ecosystem: Engineered > Solid waste > Landfill > Unclassified | place: Canada... | reverse complement strand
GTGCGGCCCAGGCGGTTTTTTTGTGAAACGTGAACGGTTTTTATAATGGCGCTGTGGTCTGGCCAAAGGCGGTGTTTTTCAAGAAACACCTGGCTACCGTAATTAAGGGCAAGGACCCGTGTGTCTTTGGACGGGTCGTGCCGGTTGTTGAGGCCCTGAAAAAGGGCAATGCGCAAAGAACCCTGGCTAACAGAAGCCAAGGTACAGGCAAGTGCGCAACCGGCAGGACCAGCGCCCAGGATCGCAATATCAAAATCAAATTCTTTCATGATGGTTTATTTTAGCGCTCCTTTGACACGGTTCGCCGGTAATTTCATTTTTTTTGTGCTTTTAGTGATTGTCCTGAAAATGGACCAACAATCATTACAATACGCTATCTGCATGATTATAATAGTTTAATTAATTTTTTTCTGATTGGTTTATTTATGAATCTGGACCTGATGCATTGGCTGCAGCCTTGGGAGTTTTCTCCTACCCTGGTCATCGCATTTCTTGTGTGTGGTATTTTGTTCATGCGGGGAACCGCCGTGCACAAGGTTACCCGTACCAGGCAATGGTTGTTCTGGGTCGGGTTTTTCATGATTTATCTGTCTTTACACACGCATATAGATTACTACGCCGAACGCATGTTTTTCATTCACCGCATACAGCATGTGGTGTTGCACCATTTGGGCCCACTTATTGTCATGGCAGCCTATCCTGGCCAGGTGATGCGTGCGGGTTTGCCTATGCGGGCAAGGGTCTGGTTAAAAAATTTCCGCCAAACTTTTCCCGGTCGTTTTATTGAAGGTATCCTGACCAACAAAATCTTTGTGCCGGTTCTGTTTGTCATGCTGGTTTTAGTCTGGCTCGAGCCCACCATTCAGTTTTATTCCATGCTCGACTGGAAACTTTACCGGCTCATGAACTGGTCAGTGGTCATCAGCGGCTTCATGTATTGGAATCTGGTGCTAGACCGTCGCCCCTCCAATCCACCGTTGCTTACCGCCAAAACATGGTTGAGACGTTTGGGGCAGTGGTGCGTCAAGGGTGGTTCGCCCGCCGTCATGTCACCGGGAGCCCGGGTGCTTTCTCCTGTTTTGACGATGTTGCCGCAAATGGTGGCAGGGGCTTATATTGCCTTTACCTCGGTTGATTTATATCCCCTGTTTGATCTTTGCGGCAGGGCATTACCTATGAGCGCCCTGCAAGATCAAAGTATTGGTGGTCTTACCATGTGGATTCCGGCGGCCCTGGTAGAGTCTTTTGGCTTGCTGGTGGCGCTGGCTAATATGATGCGATTGTCGGGCAGGGGGCGTTTGCGATCTACCTTCAGGGGTAAAGAAGTGGGGCGGCTGCCTGCAGGCGTGGCCAAGTCCGCGGGTTAACTGCTCTGGCAGAAAAACTTTTCCAGCCGGTGCGGTAGCCAGTCAAAGCTTGAGGGAAAAGGACCGGTGGAAAACCCGGCATGACCGCCTGTTTTAGGCTGGTGCAGGGTTACGTATGTGGAAATATCCCTGATGCCTGGCAACGAGGATTCAGGAATGAATGGATCGTTTCTGGCATTGAGTACCAATGTGGGGGTACGGATGTCTTTCAGGAAAAATTTGCTTGAACAACGGGTCCAGTAGTCAAGGGCACCCTGAAAACCATGGACAGGGCCGGTATAGGCATCATCAAAATCAAACAGGGTTTTGGCCTGCAAAATTTTATGGGTATTAATCGCATTGGGAAATTGCCGGCTTTTTTCCTGGATTTTCTTTTTCATGGTTTGTAAAAAATGCGGCGTATATACGAAACGCCCAAAAAATCCGGTTTCCAGCTGTTTGCCGGTTGCCACCAGGTCCAGGGGCACGGATATACCGGCTATTGCCTGAAGCCAGTTCAGGCTTTCTTGCCGTTCTCCGGTGTATTTCAGCAGCGCATTGCCGCCCATTGAAATGCCGCAGGCATGCCAGCGGGCATTGGGCAGACGCTGGCGAACATGATTGAAAATGGTGTCGATGTCGGCAGAATCCCCTGAAAAGTAGGAGCGGGGCAGTTTGTTGGGTTCCCCCGAGCAGCCACGGAAATGGGCAACCGCGACAACCCAGTTCTTTTGCCGGAAATAATGACAAATGGCGCGGGCATAATGGCTTTGACTGCTACCCTCCAGGCCATGAAACAAGACCAGGGCGGGTTGTGTACCCGGCAGGCAGCCTGGGTTTGCGTTTTGCGTCTCCTGGAAAATTGCGGTTGTAGCAGAGAGATTGCCTGCAGGTGCAAGCGGATGCAGGTCTGGAATATTCCAGTCTATGTCGATGAAATCATTGTCGGCGGTAATAATTCTTTCACGGGCATAGAAAATTGGGGGCCGGGGTACAAACAGGGATGCAAAAATGGTTTGTGATTGTCCGTCGGGCAACCATTTCGGAGAAGGGCAGGCGCTAAGATCCAGCTGGGTAGTCAAGGGAAAAAGGCGTTTTAGGGGTTAATGTAGCAGCATACTGGTTGCCGGATGCCGCTCGTCAAGAATGGTATCGGGGGGCGCCAGAGAAGCATGGTGCAAAATCAGATACCAGCCACTACGGCTTTTCTGGAAAATATTGGTGACATGGCAAAGCATTTCTTTCTGGCCCATTGACGTGGCAAAGTAATGCCTTTCCAGAATGGTATGAACAACGATCATGCCATGATGAAAAATGACCGGAATTCTTGCCTCGATGCTTAGTGGTCCTTTTGCCAGGATTTCTTTCCAGGAAGCCTGGATGGCCAGGGATCCAACCAGGCGTTCTCCATTGGGGTGGATGCAGACAATGTCTTCGTCATCTGCCCAGGTTTGCATAAGTTTGTCCAGGTCCGCCTCGCGAAGCGCCTCATAAAAAGACTGCTCGACTTCGGCTGGACTGGTAAAAACGCTGCGTTTGATGGTACTGGATGTTTTAGTGCCCATGCACTTTTTCGCCTTCTTTAAGTTTGTACTGCGTGCCGCAGTACGGACAACTGACGTCACCGGTTTTGGTGACGTCCAGGAAAACACGGGGATGCAGGCTCCAGCGGGGTGCATTGGGGCCGGGGCAATGTAAAGGCAGATCTTGTGCAGTAACAATAATAGGTTCTTGTGTTGCTTGAGATGACATTTTTTTCCTTCTGGGCATGCGATAGCCGAAACATTAAATCGTGACAAATACAGGGCTTGGATGCAAGCACTGAAAAATAAGCCTGTTTCTGAATGAAACCTGATCTTATTTTAAAGAAAACGCCCATGCTTTGCTAGAATTCGGTCTACTGTTAATAATTTCAATCATTGTACAAGGAAGTCGTTTTGTCTGTGCAGTTATCAACGGGTGTGAAATCGTTGCCCCCCCGGCGTTCAATAAAAAAAATGGCCTGGTTCATGGGAAGCCGGCATATCGCGCCAAATTTGTTTGCCTTGTTTGTCTGGGGGTTTGTGACGGGGGTAGCCATGGTGAATTATGGACTTTCCGCTTGGCAGGCCGTGCTTATTTCTTTTTTGGTGTATGCCGGCTCGTTGCAGTTGACGGTAGCACCGCTGATGGCCCTGAATGCGCCCTTGTGGGTTATTTTCTTTGCAGCCATGATTGTTAACCTGCGTTTTATTATTTTTGGCGCAAGTTTATATCCTTATTTCAGGCATTTTTCCGTTTTTCGGCGAATTGTGGCCGGGTATTTTTTAACCGATGTCGGATTTGTCCTGTTCATGAACCGTTTCCGCCAGCAAAGGCTTGGCCGTATTGGCATGTATTATGGCTACTATATGTCGGCGTCTTTTTTGCTATGGCTGGTTTGGCAGGTGTCAACCGTTCTGGGCATTTATGTGGGCAGTTATATTCCGGGTTCCTGGTCGCTTGAATATGCGGGCGTTTTCACGTTGCTGGCTATTGTGATTCCCATGGTTCGCACCCATCCGATGCTGGTCACCGTCATTGCGGCGGGTGCGGCCTCGTGGGTGGGGCAGCAGTTGCCTTTCAGGCTTGGCCTGTTTATGGCCATTGTTGTGGGTGTGTTGGCAGGTGTGCTGGCTGAAAAGTATGGTAATAAGGGTAAGAAAACCAAAAAAGGGGGTGGGAAATGAGTGTTGAGTACGTATTGAAGGCAACCGCCTTGATGGTGTTGTGTGCTTTTATTACCCGCGTTGGTTACTTACTGATTGGCGGCTATATCCCTTTGTCTGACAATGTGAAAAGCAGTTTGCGTTATGCGCCCGTGGCCGCTTTGGTTGCCATCATTGTGCCCAGTCTGCTGCCCTGGGCGCAGGGCGAGATACCTCGTGTGGGGCCCGAATTGTTTGCAGGTATTGTGGCCGGACTGGCGTTTTTCCGCTTCCGAAGTATCCTGGTGTTGATTGCCACCGGCATGGGTACTTTGTGGCTATTGCGCTGGATTTTCTGATAAATTCGGTCTCGACTTTCGTGAATTGGCTAATATGGGATGCCAGAGTAGTAAAATGAGCCGTTAGTTGTTATATTTTGCATATTATTGCAAGCACGAATATTTTATTTTATTGTTCAGGACCCAATGACGGATACCTCTAATGCCAATGCTGAAAGTGCGAAGTCTTTTAGTGAATTTGGTCTGCATCCAGACCTCTTAACCGCAATTTCAGCCAGTGGCTATACAGTCGCTACACCTATTCAGGCTCAGGCCATTCCTGCCATTATCGATGGCCGTGATATCATGGGTGCGGCTCAAACCGGAACCGGTAAAACCGCTGCCTTTACATTACCCTTGTTGCACCGTTTAATGGCATATGCCAGTCACAGCACTTCACCTGCCAGGCACCCGGTGCGTGCGCTTATTTTAGCGCCCACCCGTGAATTGGCCGATCAGGTGGCCGATAGTGTCAAGCGTTACAGCGAAAGTTGTCCCTTGCGTGTGGCGGTGGTGTTTGGCGGCGTGGATATTGCTGCCCAAAAAGAAGAACTTCGCAAAGGATGCGAACTGGTTATTGCCACGCCTGGCCGTTTACTAGACCATATAGAACAGAAAACCATCAATTTGTCCCAGGTTAATACCCTGGTGCTTGATGAAGCTGACCGAATGCTGGATATGGGCTTTTTGCCCGACCTGGAACGCATCGTCAAACTGTTGCCAAAATCCAGGCAAAGCCTGTTGTTTTCCGCTACCTTTAGCGGGGAAATCAGGAAGTTGGCACGCTCTTTCCTGAAATCACCCATCGAAATCAATGTAGCACCGCAAAATGCCACGGCCGAAAACGTTACCCAGATTGCCTACCCGGTGTCTGGCAACAACAAGCAGGCTGCGGTTTTGCATTTGCTGAAATCACGTAACCTTAGTCAGGTCATTATTTTCGTCAATACAAAAATCGGTGCCAGTCGTTTAACGCGTGAATTGGTAAAAGAAGGCATCAAGGCAGAATCCATTCATGGCGACAAATCCCAGATGGAGCGCATCAAGGCATTGGAATCCTTCAAGTCGGGTGAAACCGCCGTGCTGGTGGCTACCGATGTGGCCGCACGTGGACTTGACGTTGCCGGGTTACCCTGTGTGATTAACGTTGATCTTCCGTTTAACCCGGAAGACTACGTGCACCGTATTGGCCGTACAGGTAGGGCGGGGGCTTCCGGTGAGGCTATTGCCCTGTATACCGATCATGAAGAAAAACTGCTTGAGGATATAGAAAAACTCATTAAGGTCAAAGTACCCCGTGGTACCTTGAGTCTTCCTGAGGTTTCCCAAAGTCGAAACCATGCCAGTAGTGGTGATTCGCGCAGTCGTGGTAAAGGAGAGCGCTTTAAACGGACCTTTCCGGGTTCACGGCCAGCTCCCATCGACGACTTTTTCTTCAAGCCTTATGAACCATCGGTAAAAGATCCGCAAAAAGAGGCCCAGCGACTGCAACAGGAACAAAAGTGGATGGAACACCACCATACCACGTCCAGGCAACCACAGTTGGCTATCCTGTTGGGTGGACGCCCCCCAAAAAATATCAGCTCTGCTGAATCAAGCGACTGAACGAAGACGGACCATCTGGCTGAACTGGGCTATCGGGGCGGATATTTTGCAGTATTCGCTCCAGATGGCTGATGTATGGCAGCATGGTGCCAAAAAAATGATTCTTTCCTTCTATTTGAATCAAGAGCGTAGGAAAGTTTTCGATATCAATATCATCAAGAAGCTCGGGCTCTTCTTCTATGTCTACCCAAACAAACAGGTGTTGGGGAAACCGGTAACTTAATTCTGTAAAGGCATCAAAGTATTCTTTGCATGTGTCGCACCATTGCGCGCAATAGCATGCGATGAGCCAGGCATTGGGATTATGCAGTTTATTTACAATAGCTGAAGCGTGTTGACTTGGATTTTGAATTAACATAATCAATAATAGTCGGGAAAAAGCGGGCAAGCTTAAAAAAAAACAATGCTGGCAAGGTGCCAGACGCTGTTTTCGGTTGCCAATTGGCTTATCATCATATAGCAATAATTGTTTTCAAGTCAAAATTAATGTGCAGTGCATAACTAATCAATTATGCCGTAATCAGGTATTTGGGCCAAGCAGCCCAAAAGGTGAGGAATATGAGTAATAGCTCGATAAGAAAAATAGGTCTGTTTATCATCGGTGATGAAATCCTTTCCGGGCGTCGCGAAGACAAGCATTTGTCGAAGGTCATTTCGATGCTGTCTAACCGGGGTATGCAATTGTCATGGACCCGGTTTTTGCCAGATGATCTTGATACGCTTGTACAGGAATATAAACGCAGCTTTGCTTCTGGTGATATTGTGTTTTCTTGCGGTGGCATTGGCGCCACGCCTGATGATAAAACACGTGATGCCGTTGCATTGGCATTGGGTGTTGAGTTGGAGTTGCACCCCATTGCAGCCAAGCTGATTACCTCACGTTTTCAGGAGTTGGCCAAAGAAGGCCGTGGCTCCATAGACATGGGAACACCGGAAAACCAGCGTCGACTGGCAATGGGCGTATTTCCCAAAGGGGCGGAAATTGTGCCTAACCCTTATAATAAAATCCCGGGTTTTTTCATTCAGGATCATACGTTTGTACCTGGCTTTCCTGAAATGGCATGGCCCATGATTGAATGGACGCTTGACCAGCGCTATGAACAGTATCACAACCAGCAGCGAATAGAAGAGCATTCGATTCTGGCCTATTCCTTGCCGGAATCCCGGATTACATCGGCCCTGGAATTTATTGAAGTCAATTGGCCGGGTGTCAGGACATTCAGCTTGCCCACCGTAGCCAGGGATAATAATCCGCCTTTTGTTGATTTGGGCGTAAAGGGGCCGTCACCTGCCGTACAAGAAGCTTTTTCCTACCTGAAAGGAGAAATTCTAAGGGCTGGGGGGCGATTCACTTATTAGGGTATCTGTGACTTTGTAAAATCAGGGATGTAAGAAGCGATGCTTGTCTGTATAAAGATAAGCATAGCTTCTTTTCACATGATGGGATAAAATATATTGCATTGCAACATCCAAAGTTATAAACATGACTGCTAAGAGTCCAATCGTACCACCGGTCAAATCTCCTTCTCCTGACATCACCATTCAGGTCCTGGAACGGGCCATGAAATTGCTTGATGTGCTGGCGGATCAGGATGAACCTGTTTCCCTGAAAGAAATTGCCACATTGTCCAATTTGCATTCGTCAACGGCTCACCGGATCTTGAATGATCTTGCTGCCGGTCGATATGTAGACAGGGTCAATAATGGCATGTACCAGCTTGGCATGCGTTTGCTTGAGCTGGGTTCCCTGGTCAAAGACCGGCTGAACGTCAGGGAAATTGCACATGAACACATGCATGTGTTGCACCGCTTAACCGGGCAAACCATCAATTTGTCCATTCAGCAGGGTGATGATATTGTCTACATAGACCGTGCCTGGAGCGAACGCTCAGGTATGCAGGTGGTTCGTGCCATTGGTGGTCGTGCGCCATTGCACCTTACTTCCGTTGGCAAGCTTTTTCTGGCTGCGGCCGAACCCCGAAATGTACGTGCTTATGCATTGCGTACCGGACTTGGTGGTACCACCGGTAATAGCCTTACAGACCTTGAGCGTCTTGAAAAGGAATTGGCTTTTGTGCGTCGTCATGGTTATGCCCGAGACAACGAAGAGCTTGAACTGGGTGTACGTTGTATTTCAGCAGGGGTTTTCGATGATAGTGGCAAACTGGTTGCCGGCCTGTCTATTTCTTCCCCTTCAGAGCGGATGCGCGATGAATGGGTTGAGTTGTTAATAGATACCGCTGCTAAAATTTCGGTGGACTTGGGTTATGAGTGTCATAAAGAGAACAACAAAATAAGCAGGTAAATTGGTTTGTCATCAAGACTTCATAAAAAACAATTAAATTTCAATTAGTTAAGTTTTTTTGGTTTTTTTGAAATTTTTTGTGCGGCGCACAAAAAAAACACTTGACCAGCAACAGAAAGTACGTATAATTTGAATTGTGCGGTGCAATATAAATAGGTTGGCAGTAATTTCCTGAAAATGATATTGCAACCGGCTGTTCAATTTATCATGTAGCAGCTTTTTACTTCACAAACTTATTTATTTCTACCTAGGACACATCATGAGCGCAATTCCACAACAAATTTTAGACCGTCAAAAATCAGCCATCAATACTTTCGTTGCCGTACAAGGCTCAATCTTTGGTGGTTTCGAGAAACTGGTTGACTTGAACATGAAAGTCATCAAAGCTTCTTTGGGTGAAGCTGCTGAGCAGTCTCAACAGGTTTCTACATTGAAAGATCCACAGGAAGCGGTTGCTTTCGTATCTTCTTTGGCTCAGCCTAACGCTGAAAAAGCGGTTGCTTACACTAAAAATGTCTATGACATTTTCTCAAGTATTAGCAATGATTTGATCAAACTGACAGAAACCCAAGTTGCCGAAGGCCAACAGCAAATTGCTGAAACCATCGATCAATTGGCTAAAAATGCACCTACCGGTTCTGAAAGTGCCGTAGCTTTGCTGAAATCTTCCCTGGCAACTGCCAACACTGCTTATGATTCTTTGAACAAAGCAGCCAAGCAAGCCGTTGAAGTTGCTGAAGGCAACCTGAACGCCGCTGCCAATGCCACTATCAAGGCAACAGAATCAGCGACTGCAGCCACAAACGCTGCAGCCAACAACGTAGCAAATGCTGCTAAAACAGCAACTCGCACCGGTGGCCGTAACTAATCGGTTTTAGCCCTGTAGTAAAAAGAGCCCTCCGGGGCTCTTTTTTATGGGTGCAACAGTTTGGCAAGTTCCCGCTTTTTAATGCGGGTCTTGGAACAAGTGTTTATTTACGCATGAAAACATCACATTTTCTAAGCGAATCGATACAATCGGCAATGAGTTTGGGGCCTTGGTAAATAAGGCCGGTATACAGTTGCACGGCATTGGCTCCCGCGTTGATTTTTTCCAGTGCCTGTTTACCCGAGTTAATACCTCCGACACCGATAATTGTAAAATCCTGGCCCATTTCTTTTCTGAGTGATTCAATCACTTTAAGCGACAGCTCATGAACCGGAGGGCCTGACAGACCACCACTTTCTTCACTGTGTTTAAGGCCCTGAACCGCGCTGCGGGAAAGCGTGGTATTGGTGGCAATAACACCATCAATTTCAAAACGCGGCAAAATATGGGCAATGGCCTGAATTTGCTCTGCTTCAAGATCGGGGGCAATTTTGACAACAACCGGCACCCGGCGACCATAACGGTCGGCCAGCTCCTTGCGTTTGTCGGCAATTTGCCGCAATAAATCACTTAATTCATCCTCCCCCTGCAAGGCACGCAGGTTTTTGGTATTGGGAGAAGAGATATTGATGGTGACGTAATCGGCAAAAGGATAAACGCCTTCAAGTCCGATCAGGTAATCACTGGCCGCATTCTCGATGGGGGTGTCGGCATTTTTTCCGATATTCAGGCCAAGAACGCCTCTTTTTTCACGCCATTCACTGTTTTGGACATTTTGCAGGAATGTATCCAGTCCATGATTATTAAAGCCCATGCGGTTAATCAGGGACTCTGCCTGTGGCAGGCGAAACATGCGGGGTTTGGGGTTGCCTGGCTGGGCGCGGGGGGTGACCGTGCCTACCTCAATAAAGCCAAAGCCAAGCTGGCCCAGGGCATCAATGCATTCCCCGTTTTTATCCAGTCCGGCTGCCAGCCCTATGGGATTGCGCAGGGGCATGCCCATTAAGGTTGTTGGAAGCAGGGTGTGGCTGCCTTTTAGCAACTCACGTGTAGCCTTGCAATGGTGTGCTTTTTGCAAGGATTTCAAGGTCATTTCATGAGCCGTTTCAGCGTCTAATGAAAAGAGCAGGGGGCGAACAAATGGATAAAGTTTGAATGTATTGAACATGGCTGAGCAAAAAAATGGAATCCGCCCATTTTAATGCTTATTTTTACTTAAAACTATGCCTGCCCGGGATTATAGTCAATCCATTGCTGGTTTATATATTGCTGAATGGGACGAAAATTTGTTTTATAGGACATTTTTGGGCTTTCCTTGATCCAGTATCCCAGATACAACCAGGGCAAGTCCAGCAGTTTGCATTGTTCTATCTGCCATAAAATGCAATAAGTACCCAGGCTGCCGGGATAGTCAGGATCATAAAAGGTATAAACGGATGACAGACCGTCATCACTGACGTCAATAATGGAAACGATGCGCAGAACACCATCGCTGGAGCGAAATTCGACCAGTTCGGTGTTTACATGGCTGGCCAGCAGGAATTGCTCATATTGTTCCCGACCCTGTTCGTCCATACCACCCCCAGGGTGACGTTGATGCTGGTAGCGGCTGTACAGAAGAAAATGTTCATCATGCCATTGCATGGGGACTTTGCGTGCAGATAAGTCACGATGACGTTTGAGGATGCGTTTTTGGGTAGGACTTGGCTGGAAAGCAGCCGTATTGATACGAACCGAGATGCACGCCTGGCAATGATCACACTGGGGCTTATAAGTGAACAGGCCGCTGCGGCGAAAGCCGTTTCTTAACAGGCTGGCATAGGCGGTTGCATTCACCAGATGGCCTGGCGCAACTACCCGGGAGCGGGCTATCCTGCCTTCAAGATAACTGCAAGGGTAGGAGGCCGTTAAATAATAATGCAATATATGCAGGTTGGGGTCATGAATCTCGCTCATGAGTTAAATATACTCAAATACCAGCGACAGGTTCAATAGATATTACCATCTGAATATAAAATTCCTGCCCGCCAGGGCGGCGGCGTTTGGGGAATTGCTTTTTCCAGGTGTTCCATAAACGTCTTGCGTGCAACGGGGGATGCGCCAAGACTGCCCAGGTGCCTGGTTTCCTGCTGGCAGTCTATCCATTCAACACCGTGGCGATCCAGAAAATGGACGGCATATGCCAGTGCAATCTTGGAGCTGTCGCTCACGTTGGAAAACATGGATTCACCATAAAACATCTTTCCTATTGATAGGCCGTAAAGGCCACCGGCCAGCTTGCCATCAATCCAGGTTTCAATGCTATGGGCCAGCCCAACCTCGTGAAGGCTGGTGTAAGCGTTAATAATATCCCGGTTGATCCAGGTGCCTGCCTGGTATTGTCTGGGGGCGGCACAGGCTTGCATTACCTGTATGAAGGCGGTATCAACCTTGATTTGAATCGCAGGATTGGGCAGGGTTTCCTGTTTGGCAATTTGCTTGAGTTTTTTCTTCAGGCTGTGCGAGATGACGAAATCTTTGCACTTGAGTACCATGCGTTGGGACGGTGTCCACCACAGGATGGGTTGTGGCTCGGAATACCAGGGAAAAATGCCCTGGCGATAGGCGTTTATCATGCGGTTGAGGGATAAATCACCACCACAAGCCAATAGGCCGTCCGGCTCTTTAAGGGCGAATTCGGGCGGCGGAAAGGGGGTTTCCAGATCAAGCCACGGAAGCGTCATGGCTTAGGACAAGGAAAGGTAGTGGGTGGTAAAAACCCCACGCTCCTTGTCTTCGATATAACGTTTGATGGTCTGGGTAACGGTCCGGAAGGAGAGCTCATCCCAGGGGATTTCATCAATGCCAAAATAACGGGCTTCCAGACTCTCTGGGCCGGGATTCAGTTTTGGATGCTTGACATCAGCCAGAAAATACAAGTGCACCTGATTGACGAGTGGAACATCAATGACGGTGAAAAGTTGTTTTAGCATGATTTCTGCCCCTGCTTCTTCAGTGGTTTCACGAATGGCCCCCAGGCTGCTGGTTTCGCTAAGCTCCATAAAACCTGCGGGTAATGTCCATTTGTCATAGCGGGGTTCGATGGCACGGCGGCAGAGCAGGAGTTTATCTTCCCAAATTGGCACAGTGCCCACGACAACCAGTGGGTTTTTGTAATGGATGGCGCCACAGTTTTCGCAAATGTCGCGCACCCGGTTGTCATCGGGTGGGATTTTACGGGAAAGGGCGGAGCCACATTGTGAGCAAAAACGTTGTTCAACCGGTGCTGGAAAATAAAAGGAAGATTCGTGATAAGTCATAAATTACGGGTAATTCGTGTATACATACAATAATACATGGATTATTGCTTAATTTTTCAATGGCCAGTTAAAAATTATTCTGCCATGGGCCGGGCAATAAAATTCATTTTTTCCGGAATCTGTTTACTGTCAATTTGTTGCAAGGGGGCACTGTATTCAGGATTTTTTTCGTAATTGACGTCCAGTTGCTGTCCCTGTTCAAGTTCAAGCAGGTGCTTTTCTGACAGGCTAGCCTGGCTGGTGTCATTATGATTTGAATGGCAAATTGAAAAGTATTCAATTACCTGGGCGGTATCACGTCCGCAAATAATAGCCGCACCAAGATTGGTTTGCGCATACAGAAAACCCTGTTCATCCATATACCATGCCTGTATGGTTTGTACCGCTTGACGGGTATGTGTGTCAAGCGTGTGGCCGTCTTCAGCCAGATGCAACACATGAGGCGCATGTTCAAGGCAAACATAAACACGCTGCGGGCCATTCTGGAAAAACCATTCGCCTTTTTCAGTGGCTGCATAATTGCGGTTGATGAAATCGTTTATTTGGGGGCTGCCAATGGATTCGCCTGGCGTGCCCGGTTGATATGAGCCTGCAGGGTGCAGCTTCCATTTGCCATTCAGGTCAAGTGATAACCAGCCATATACGGCAGGAACATCAGGCCATTTTTTAATGGCATCCAATACGTTCTTGTCCATCGTTGTTCCTTTTGCGTTTGGTTGTAGCAGGCGGCACAGTGGATATATTGTAGCCTTGTTGCATCGGTTTCAGTCTTTGAAATTTATGTGGCAGACCGTTTTATGTCTGCGGGCAGGCAAGATAAGCAAGGATGGGATAACAGGTTGGGTTATCAACCGCTTGTCACATTTTTTCCTGCGTTATTGTGCTGCTTTTTCGATCGCCTGGCCACCCGCCGAAATGTCTGCGCCAATTCCCTGTACGGTATGGCAACCGGTAAGGGCAAACAAAGAAATTAGTGCAGTTGCTATGTAATTTTTGAATTTCATATTGTAATCCTTGTTTAATTTTATTAATGGCAATAAGGATAGCCGATTTGTCTGAAAAAAACATTTGTTGGAGCGGAAGTAGAAGCAAATAGGATAGCCTTAACCAGCCATTTACAGTGTTTTTTCTACCGATGTTCCCATTTGGCGAACCATCAGGTAGGTACGGTAAATAATCGTTATGTACCGTTTTGTTGCTTTAGTTTATTTAGCGCGGGCAGGCACATTTCAACGGCACGCCGTCCTTCTTCAATGGCTTCTGCCGCACGGTGAAAGTCCAATAAACCCAAATGGGCCAATTGAGGGGCAATAATAATATGTGGCGGTTCCCCGGCCATCCGGCTACGGGTAATTTGCGCCTGCATGATATTCAGGCTCGAAGCAATGACATCCAGTAAAGATGGCGTTTTCATCTGGGCGATGGTTTCTTCGGGAGAATTATTGGGCCGACCAAAATTTTGCTGAATTTTGCGAAGCCATTCTGAGGCATTATTGCCAAACGAAAAGGCGGGTTCGGGCGGCTTGTAAAAATGCCGCCCAACCAGATCTGAGTTCAGGTCTACGGCAATCAGGAAATCGGCGCCCATGGCGCGGGCCAGGGAAACCGGTACCGGATTCACCAGGCCACCATCCACCAGGATTTCCTGGTCTTGAATGACAGGGGTAAATAAGCCGGGCAGGGCAATAGAGGCCCTGACGGCATCTACCGTGGATCCTTCCCGAATCCAGATTTCATTGCCGGTGGTCAGGGAAGTGGACACCGAGCCAAATGGCAGGTTGAGCTCCTCTATATTTCTATCCATGAAATGTTTTTTGAAAAAGCTCATGAGTTTTTCGCCTTTCAGGACCCCGCCGTTTAAGTGGATATCCATGAAAGAAAGTACATTACTGATGTTCAGGCTTAATACCCATTTTCTGAAAATATCTATTTCACCAGCGGCATAAGCGGCACCCACCAGGGCGCCAATAGAGGTGCCGCAAATAATGTCCGGCTTGATGCCGGCTTCTTCCAGTGCCTGTATGACCCCGATATGAGACCATCCGCGTGCGGACCCGCTACCTAGAATGAGGCCGATCTTTTGTTTTCTGCGAATGGAGCGAGATTGTGTCATGGGGTCAATGAGGGTAATTAGTGGCAAATAAAGAATATTATCATTGCGTTATGAGGCTTCATATATATTTATCGGATTGAGTAATAAGCTACTTATATATTTTGGTGCAGGACGCGTGGTAACGGCAGGTTTGTTAATGATTGGCATGTCGGTCATGGCCGGTTTGGCGGGAATTGATGTAGCGCATTTTTGGCTGACCCTGATTTTATTGGGTGTAGGCTGGAACTTTGGTTTCGTAGGGGCATCAGCCATGGTGTTGGAATGCCATCGTCCAGAAGAAGCCACGCGCGTGCAATCATTCAATGATTTTATCGTTTTTGGCACCATGGCCATTGGTTCATTTGCTTCAGGTAATCTGTTGATTTCTTATGGTTGGGACATGGTGCTTTGGGTTTCATTTGCACCGTTAATCCTGGCTGTGCTGGTGTTATCAGCGACTGCATTTTTTCGTCCGGCCCCTGTGGTTGATCGTGGTTAATCGGGTGGTAAAAACGGGGTAGATGATTTTGCTAGCAGGCAGGGTTTGTGTAGCCTGCCTGCGTTGCGTTATTACAGTACCGGGCTGAGTATGGCCATAATGTTATTACGCAGCTGATATTGCAAGCTCCATGCATCCACATCGGTTTGGCTAACAGGTTTGGACTGCGAGATATATTCTTCTTGTCTGCGGCAGATGGTCTGTGTCAAATCCTCATCGTGTAGCAAAATATTGTTTTCGAAGTTCAGTTCAAAACTGCGCCGGTCCATGTTTGCCGAACCAATTAATGTCATTTCGTCATCAACCGTTAGTGTTTTTGCGTGTAGCAAGCCGCCAGTGTATTCATAAATGCGAACACCTGCCTCCAGTAACTCTTGATAATGGCTTCGGCTTGCCGCGCCTACAAACCAACTGTCATTACGGGCAGGAAGGATAATGCTGGTTGCCACTCCCCTGCGAGCGCTACTGCAAAGTGCAGCTTGCATGAAATCATCGGGGACATAATAAGGAGTGGTAATAACCAGTTTTTGGCGGGCACTGAACATCAATGTAGCAAAAAGTGCGGGCGTGGCAGAGTAGTGACTCTCGGGCCCGGTTCCGATCACCTGGGCGAGGAAACCCGGTTCCGTTTGGGTTATGGGACGTTGTGCCAATTCACGGTAATCCTCATTGGTGCAGATCAGCCAATCGGTCAGGAAAAGCTGCTGGTTTTGTCGGGCAATGGGTCCTTCCATGCGAACTACGGCATCAACCCAGGGGGCATATTTTGCTTTAACGGCAAATTCAGGGTCGGCGCAGTTCTGGCTTCCGCAATACGTTATCCGGTTGTCAATGACAACAATTTTTCGGTGATTGCGAACGTCAACACGTCCTTTCAGGATGCGAACCATAATGTTACCAATGGGCTGTGCGCGAGCCAGTTGTACCCCTGCCTTACTCATTGCCAGCCAATGTTCACTACGGATAAAGTTGCGCGAGCCCAGATCATCAACAATTACGCGGCAGGTGACGCCGCGCTGGGCTGCCCGTATCAGGGCATCAACCACCTTGCGTCCGTTGTTATCGGCTAGCCAAATGTAGAAAAGAAGGTGTACATGTTCCTGGGCGGCATCAATATCCGAGACGATGGCATTAATGGTGGCATTCGAGTCTTCCAGTAAATGCCCTTTATTGCCGCTAACCGGGTTGAAGTCACTGATTGATTTGCCAATTGAAAACCCTTCTGAGCTGATTGCCGGGATATCGGTGGCTGGAGGTTGATTGAAAAAGGCCGGCAAGGTGCTGTCAGAAGGCCTTTGGCGAACCAGACCCTTGTTGGGCCGGACCTCTCCTAGCATCAGGTAGGTTAATGCGCCAACGTAGGGCAGGGCCATGATGAAAAGGATCCAGGCAACGCGTGATGCCGGATCGCGATGAGGCCTGAGCAAGACGCGAACCGATAATCCTGTGATGATAAGAAGGTGGACAATCAACCACATGAGAATATCCCATTATTAGTATTAGTGGATTTACAGCGAATTATTGCATGGATATACCTAAGTAACGCTGATTGCTTGCGTCTGTATATCCTGCAGTGCTGTATGCGACTGTTGTGATTGTAAGTTCAGAAGCATTGTGTTGCAAAGTCCCAATTTGATCTTGGGTATTGCCCGCAAGCCATTTGCCGGTGGGCAAGTATTCGCTAATATCACAATGAATTCGATTTTGTCGGATATTTCTAAGCAGGGTATGCAGATTGAGCACGAGGTTCAAGTTGTGCTCTCTGCTCAGGCCACGCGGGAGGCCGTATAACCCCACCTTGCTCAAGGTGAGTTAAGACCCAGGGCTTTTATTAACTTTTTTAATGTTTATCTATAACCTATGTGTGTTTCAAGGCTATTTGCTCTCTAAAGCTTCATAAACATGAGCTTAGAGAAAAATTTGGAGCGGGAGACGAGTCTCGAACTCGCGACCTCAACCTTGGCAAGGTTGCGCTCTACCAACTGAGCTACTCCCGCATATTAAAAGTCTTTAACTGGAGGCGCAGAGCGGAGTCGAACCGCTCTGGACGGATTTGCAATCCGCTGCATAACCGCTTTGCTACTGCGCCCTTTAGTACACATGCAGCTGATTGGATCGGATAATGCAATCGCTGTTATTCAGTGCTTAAGACTTAATAAGAAAACGAGTATAGCAGGATTAAGGTGATGTGGTGCTTTTCATGATGAAATAATCAACATAATTGTCATTGAAGTGCTTTTTATTGTATTTTTGTTGCAATAAAACATCGTTTTGTATGTGTAGATAATTTGTATCTCAGCCGGAAACAAGTGGTGGCGTTTGGTGCGGGTTTATGGTGCGGTTTTCCAGTGTGATTGTGTTTTTTGTTTGGGGTCGGGTATGGAGAATGGGGTTTTCTTGATGGACAATTATTCTTTGGTTTGATGTAACACATTGTTTTGCAAGATTTTTTTGTTATTCTATGGCGTATAATGAATGTGTTAGGTTGTAATGGGAAGCGGCAAGGTGCTGGGTCAGGTTGCTTGAAAAATAAAAACTCACGCCTTTGGATAAAGTTAATTTTTCTACACGCCAGGAGACGGGTATGGTTACTAATCACAAGGCATCAACCAATTCAGGTCATTCCGGTAATTCGGGTCATTCAAGTCATGCAGGCAATCAGTTACCGCAGACTTTGTTAAGCGCAAATATGGAATTGTCCCAGCGTATGGGAGCGCTGTTTCAGGAAAATAATCAGCGCTGGAGCGAGTTTGTTGCCCGGGCCTTTGGTGAGGGCAGGGGGAATATGGGAAAACTGCTTAACATAAGCAATGGGCATCTATATGGTCAGGCACTTAATGATCTTATGGAGGGTTTGTCTCAATGTGCGAATTGCAACCGTATTTTGGCGCAGCAGGCACTTGAAAACCAGAAGTTGTTCATGTCCGGCTTGACTGAAATATTGCTACAGTGGCAACAGAGGTCTAGCGTGGTGCCGGGAGATGCAGGCGACATGCCCTGGAATAATATGTTTGCTGACATGATTAAGCAGATGAATGCAAATTTCCTGTTGTTTAATGCAAACCAAAATGAGAAAAGAAAGCCAAGCTAAATAAACAAAGCATCAAGCGGGCTGAATTTGCTTGTTCCAGGTTCAGCCAACATGAGCGTGATTGTTTTTTTAGTTTGCGGTAATGGTGTGCCAAGTAGGATTGGTGGCATAAATGAAAAAAGGACCGAAAGGTCCTTTTTTGTATATTCACAGGAAAGACCTGCAAATTAGAATTTTGGAGCGGGAGACGAGTCTCGAACTCGCGACCTCAACCTTGGCAAGGTTGCGCTCTACCAACTGAGCTACTCCCGCATTTTTCACTGTCTTCAGCATTGTGCTGATTGAGTGAAGTTTTAAATTATAAGCAATCTTTTTTCGTTTTGCAAGCTTTTTTATTTGCCTGTTTTTTGAAATAAGCAAGAAGTGCTTAAGAAAGACGAAATAATAGCATTTATTTCTTTATAATGTCAAAAAAACGTTATTTGAATAGTTGAAGATATGGATTTTATACAACAGAAAGACCTTAGCCATTTCAATTCCCTGGGGTTGAAATCGTTTGCTAAAAATTACGTAAGTCTATGTAATAAAAAAGATTTAATTAGTATTTTGGGCTTGTTGAAACCGGATGTTCCTTACTTCATTCTTGGGGGTGGAAGCAATGTTGTATTAAGTGAACAAATTGATCAAATTGTTGTTCACAACCAACTTAAAGGGATCTGTCTTGTGCAGGAAACCGCCAGTGACTGGCTTGTAGAAGCTGCTGCCGGTGAAATTTGGCATGATTTTGTGGTTAATTGCATACAGCAAGGTTGGTATGGATTGGAAAACCTGGCATTAATACCCGGGACGGTAGGTGCGGCACCGGTGCAAAATATTGGTGCCTATGGCGTAGAGGTGAAAGACCGACTGGATAGTGTGGTGGCCTATGACCCGCTTACGCAAACAGAACGTGTTTTCAATAACGAACAATGCCGTTTTGCCTACCGTGACAGCATATTCAAGCACAAGGAAGGGAAGGGCCTGATTATCACGGCCGTGCGGTTTCGTTTGCCCAAGCAATGGGTGCCGGTGTTGTCTTATCCTGATCTTCAGCCCTATGAAACGTCACCGTCTGAACTTTCTGCTCAAGTAATCCTTGAGGCTGTTTGCGATATCCGACAGCGTAAGTTGCCGGATCCAAAAATAACAGGCAATGCAGGCAGTTTTTTTAAAAATCCAATTATTCCTGCGCAGCAGTATTGGCAGTTGAAAGAACAATTCCCAAACTTGGTTGCCTATGAGCAGCCTGATAATTGTTATAAGCTGGCTGCCGGCTGGATGATTGACCAGTGTGGCTGGAAAGGGCGGCAATTGGGTAATGCCGGTGTGCACGCAAGGCAGGCCCTGGTGATTGTGAATACCGGCAAAGCCTGTGCCGCGGATATTTCCGCCATTGCAAAGGCAATTGCCGATGATGTCATGAATAAATTTGGTGTTTTGCTGGAACCCGAACCGGTTTTTGTGGGTGCCAAACATTAAACCGCACCCCGCATGCCGGTGGCAAGCGGGGGTGTATGCGTTCCCACGCAGGAGTAAAAAACGCGTAAAAATGTTTGGGAATGTCTATGGGGCGTTTATTAATGTTATTAACCGTTAATGACGTCTTGCATGTTGAACAGGCCGGCCTCGTGTTTTTGCAGGAACAGGGCGGCTTTCAGGCTGCCCTGGGCATAAGTGGCGCGACTGGATGATTTATGGGTAATTTCAATGCGCTCGCCCGTCCCGCAAAACATGACGGTGTGGTCACCAATAATGTCACCGCCTCGCACAACTGAAAAACCGATTTGTCCTTCTTTACGTGCCCCGGTGTGACCGTGGCGAGCCCAGTCGGCAATGTCGTCCAGGTTTTTGCCCCAGGTTTCGGCAATCACTTCACCCATTTTTAATGCGGTACCTGAAGGGGCATCCACCTTGTGCTTGTGATGGGCTTCGTAAACTTCGACATCGTAGCCGGTATTTAGCAGTTGTGCGGCCAGTTCAAGTAAACGCAGGGTAGCATTGACGCCAATGCTCATGTTGGGGGCGAATACGACAGCCGTTTCTTTTGCCGCCGCTTCTATGGCCTGAATGCCATCATCATTAAAACCGGTGGTGCCAATAACGGCTTTGGTTTTGTATTGGCAGCAAGCCTGAAGGTGTTTGAGGGTGCCTTCGGGGCGGGTAAAGTCAATTAAACAATCGCTGTTTTGCAGGGCGGACAAATCATCGGTAATGAGAACCCCGGTTGGTTTGCCCAGGAATGCACCTGCATCGGTGTCAAGGTGTTCGCTACCCGAATGATCAAGGGCAACGGCAAGTTCAAGTTCTGGGTGTTCGAGAACCGCTTCAATGAGCATGCGGCCCATGCGGCCGCTGGCTCCGGAAATAGCTATACGCATGTAAATAACCTTTGGTTTTGATAATTATTGATGGCTGCTGAAGATGATTTATTCTGCAGCGGGTGCACTCACAGAACGGGCAGCCGCTTTTTGCTCATAGGGCTGGAAATCGGGCTGTTGGTCGCCTTCCCAGCGATCCAGAACGCCATTGACGAACCAGACTGAAAAATTGCGTGTGACCGGTTCACCATAGCCGGGTTGATAGTGGTAGGGATAATCCCAGCGGTCAGGGCGGAAAATGTCGGTCAGGAGCGGTGAGCCCAGGGCGTAACGAACCTGATCAGGTGTCATGCCTTTTTGTAATAGTGCCACGTCTTCCTCGGTAATCCAGTTTCCTTGCTGTACAGGGGCAACATAAGGAAAACCCCATTTTCCTGAAGAGCAACCGGTTAGTGTAGTAAGAGCAAGGGCAGAGATAAACAGTCCTTTACGGAGACGAAGGAAAAGTGCAGTATTATTCATGACTTGGGTGAATATCCTATGATAATTTGGACATTTAAAAGTGTTATGATAATAGTTCTGGGCAATTATAGGATTGATTGCACTGAAATATTTGGAAATTTATTCATTAAGCGCTTTCTTTGTGGCTAAATTTGACTATGATGCTGGGTCAGCATGATTGAGTGTGGGTGATATGAACGATCAAATCAACGATCAAACCGAATTGAAAAACATGGGCCTTAAGGCCACTTTTCCGCGCCTTAAGATTTTGGATATTTTCCGTAAATCCGAAGCTCGCCACCTAAGTGCCGAAGACGTTTACCGTTTATTGATTAATGAAAATGTCGATATTGGCCTTGCGACGGTTTATCGCGTACTTACTCAATTTGAACAGGCCGGCATTTTAACGCGCAGCCAGTTTGACAATGGAAAGTCTGTTTTCGAGCTTGATGATGGCGATCATCACGATCATTTGGTGTGTTCCGTTTGCGGGAAAGTAGACGAATTTACTGATCCTGAAATTGAAAAACGGCAATACAAAATTGCCAAAGATTATAACTTTAATCTTGAAAGCCACTCTATGGTTTTATATGGTACTTGCGCAGAATGCGAGGCCAGGCATCTTTCCAAAAACCACTTGAAGTAACATCATCTTTGCCCCTATATAAAAATAGGGGGTCAATCCTGAATATTCAGCATTTCCCTTGCGTGATCGCGGGTGGTTTCGGTAATTTTGACACCACCCAGCATGCGGGCAACTTCATTGATTCTTTCCTGTTCATCCAGTAAAACGATTTCTGAATGTGTCGTTTTGTTTTTCTGGTTTTTCTGAACCTGAAAGTGTTGTTGGGCGCAGGCCGCCACCTGTGGCAGGTGCGTTACGCATAACACCTGATGGCGGCCCCCCAGTTCACGTAGCAGTTTGCCAACCACCTCGGCCACTGCGCCGCCAATACCAGTGTCCACTTCATCAAAGATCAGGGTAGGTACCCTGCCTGCCTTGTTGGCCATCACTGACAGGGCCAGGGAAATGCGGGCCAGCTCCCCGCCCGATGCGACCTTGGCTAACGGACGCGGGGTTGTGCCGGCATGACCGGCAACATTGAATTCAACCTGTTCAAGACCATGTGGGCCAGGCTCAGCTTTTTGCAGATGAATCTCGAAGACGCCACCTTGCATGGCCAGGGTTTGCATGGCTTGGGTCACTTCCTTGCCCAGCGTGGATGCGGTTTTTTTGCGAGCCTTTGACAGTGCCTCGGCGGTTTCCATATAGGCGGCTTTGCGTTGCGCTATGTTTTTTTCCAGTTCTTCAAGATTGCTGATTTTATTGAAATGGGCAAGATTGGCTTCAAGTTCCTGCTGAAGGTCGTGAAGTTGTTCGGGCTCTATCCTGAACTTGTGGGCCGTATCAAAAATATTGCGCATGCGGGTTTCCAGTTCGGCCAGTCGCTGTGGGTCAAGGTCTACCTTGTCCAGATAGCTGTTCAGGTCGGAAGCGGCTTCAACGCAGGCAATCCGGGCTGACTCAAGGGCATCGTAAATACCCTGCAAGGCAGGATCGTTCTTGAGTAATTGGGCAATGCGCTGGGTGGCGCCATTCAGTTCGGAGACAAGCGATTGGTCTTCACCATCAAGTGCACTCAGGGTTTGTGACGCACCTTCCAGTAAAGAAGAGGCATGTGCCAGCCGGTTATGTTCAGTGCTGATGTTTTCCCATTCATTTTTATCCAGTTGCAGCTTGGTAATTTCCTGCAGTTGCCATTCCAGGCGTTCCCGCTCAAGGTTTTGCTGGGCGGCATTTTCTTGTGATTGTTTGTATTGGCGTATGTCGCTTTGCCATTGTTTCCATTGTTGCGAAAGGGTTTGCAGCAGGCCGGTATTGTCGGCATGTGCATCGAGCAGCTCGCGTTGGGCTGTATTTTTAAGCAGGCTTTGGTGGGCGTGCTGGCCGTGAATATCAACCAGATACTGGCCTATGCTGCGTAATTGGGAAAGATTGGCGGGTACGCCATTGATAAAAGCCCGGCTTTTTCCCGAACGGTCTACTACCCGGCGCAATACCAGTTCGCTGTCGTCCATTTCCTGTTCCTGCAACCAGTCACGCAGGGAGTCGGGGCAGTCGAAAACCGCGCTGATATCGGTTTTATCTGCACCTTCACGGATGGAATAGGTTTCGGCCCTGCCACCCAGTGCCAGTGCCAGCGCATCAATCAGGATGGATTTGCCGGCGCCGGTTTCACCGGAAAAAACCGTAAACCCCTGTTCAAAATGCAGGTCAACCTGATCAACTATGACGAAATCGCGAATATGTAATGAATGCAGCATGAGTGAGTTTAACCTTGTCTTTATGACTCGGGCATGATGTTCCAGTGCAGTTTCTTGCGCAGGGTCGAGAAAAAGCTTAGGCCTTCGGGGTGCAGAAACTGAATCTGGTGTTTGGCTTTTTTTACGGTAATCTGGTCACCCAGTTGCAGGTTGGACCAGGTTTGCATGTCAAAATGCACACTGGCACCCATTTCGGAACGGCCGATTTCAGTTAGCGTGAGCTTCAGGGTGCCACTGGTTGGAATGACGATAGGGCGATTGGACAGTGTTTGCGGCGCAACCGGTACCAGCAGGAAAGCATTGACCCCTGGGTGCAAAATGGGCCCATTAGCGCTTAAGGCGTAGGCGGTGGAACCGGTAGGGGTGGCAATAATCAGGCCATCAGAGCGCTGCTTGTACATGAACTGATTATCAAGCTCTACGCTGATCTCAATCATGCCGCTGCGGCCCGAGCGGTTTAAGACCACATCATTCAGTGCCAGTGCTGTGGTTAATGTTTGCCCGTCACGAACTACCGAGGCTTCCAGCAAGGTCCGGGACTCAAGGGTAAAATGTCCGTCCAGAACAGACTGGATGGCTTGCACTGCATTTTGAAGCGGGATGTCGGTAATAAAACCCAGGCGCCCGTGATTGATGCCTATTAGCGGGATGCTGTATGGCGCCAGCTGGCGGGCAGCGCTTAGCATGGTGCCGTCACCGCCCATCACAATAACCAGGTTGGCCTGGTTGCCAATTTCTTCGATTGTCGCGACAGGCAGTTCGGCTATCCCTGTATTGGTGGCGGTTTCTTCTTCTATAAGTACAGAGCGCCCGGCATTCTTCAGGACATCTGCCAGTGCCCGCAAGGGGGCATCCATGCCAGAATCCTGATATCGGCCAATAAGTGCGACGGTTGAAAAATGCATGTCAAAAACAATATACAATAAGGTAAATGTGGATATTACGACATCTTAACCGTAATTTCAGCATGTTCCTGAATACTACGAGTGTGTCGTTGGTAAAAATATCATACATGGCAGTGTGAATTTATAAGATATCGCAATATGGATGAACGCGCTAGTGCTTTACTGAAAGCTTTAATTGAACAATACATTGAAGATGGGCAACCGGTCGGGTCGCGCACGCTGTCAAAGCGCTTTGAGCTTTCTCCGGCCACCATTCGCAATGTCATGGCAGACCTTGAAGAGCTTGGCCTGATCCACAGTCCGCATACATCAGCCGGTCGGGTGCCAACACCCAAGGGTTATCGCATGTTTGTAGACCGGTTGCTGGCCGTGCGTCATTACCAGACCCTGTCGCCTGAAAACATCAATAGTGAAATCAAGGATGCCCTGTTGCATGCCTCGCCGGGCAAGGCCATGAATGCGGCGGCTGAACTGGTCTCCAATTTGACCCAGTTTGCCGGTGTGGTTTTAACACCGCAACGTTCTCATGTTTTTCGTCATATCGAATTTATTCGCCTGTCCGAAAAGCGTATTTTGCTTATTATTGTTACGCCGGATGGTGACGTGCAAAACCGGATTCTGTCTGCTGCCCGGGATTACGCCGAGCATGAGCTGCTTGAAGCGGGCAATTTTTTCAACCAGCATTTTTCTGGCAAATCTTTTGATGTGGTGCGCACCGAACTGGCTCGTGAACTGGCAGCATTGAAAGATGATATTTCTCAGCTGATGCAGGCGGCGGTTGATGCCGGTACCGATGCATCCGCAGAAGAAACGGTGCTTATATCGGGCGAGCGCCGCTTGCTGGATGTCACTGATATGACCTCGGACATGAATCATTTGCGAAAAATGTTCGATTTGTTTGAACAAAAAAGCGACTTGATACAGTTGCTGGATATTTCAAACCGTTCACAGGGTGTGCAAATTTATATCGGTGGCGATTCCCGGCTGGTTCCTATGGAAAACGTCTCAGTCATAACTGCTCCCTATGGTGTGGATGGTAAAATTATCGGGACGCTGGGTGTTATTGGCCCCAGCAGGATGTCTTACGACAGAGTTATTCCCATTGTTGATATAACCGCGCGGCTTTTATCCAATGCGTTAAGCCAGTACTAACTAACCATTACTTTATCAAAATATGCCCGAACCTGAAAAAAAGCGTGATCAGAATAATATCGTCAACAAAACCTATCAGGACATGAAAGCGGGTGTGTTGCTTGTCAATCTTGGCACCCCTTCGTCTTTTTCTGCCAAGGATATCAGGCGCTATCTGGCCGAATTCCTTTCCGACAAGCGGGTGGTGGAACTGCCCGCTATACTATGGCAACCCCTCTTAAGAGGCGTGATATTGCCGTTGCGTTCCAGAAAGCTGGTGCATAAATACCAGCAAGTCTGGATGGAAGGGGGTTCACCCTTGTTGGTCCATAGTCTTGCACAGGCCCAAAAACTTGCCGAAGGTTTTGCCCGCCAGAACTTGCCAGTGCCAGTAGCGCTGGCGATGCGTTATGGCAAGCCATCATTGGCAACGGCGCTGGAAAACCTGCGTCGGCAAAACTGTGAGCGTATTCTTGTGGTGCCGATGTATCCGCAATATGCGGCCAGTACTACGGCAACCATCCTGGATAAAATCGCCAGTATTATGGCTGGTTTGCGTGACCAGCCCGAGTTTCGTTTCATTAAGCGTTTTTATGGCGAACCCGGTTATATCAATGCGTTGACCAATAAAACCAAGGCGTTCTGGCAGGTTAACGGCAAGCCGCAACGCTTGTTGTTAAGTTTTCATGGCTTGCCCCAAAGCAGTGTTGATCAAGGGGATCCTTATTATAAAGACTGTATGGGTACGCTTCATCTATTAAGGCAAGCGCTTGCCGATGAAGGCGTCGAGATCGATTGCAGTTTTCAAAGCCGCTTTGGCGCTCAAAAATGGCTTGAGCCGGCCACACAGGCGACCCTTGAGGCCTATCCGGCCAAAGGCGTCAAGCGGGTTGATGTTATCTGTCCCGGCTTTGTGTCCGATTGCCTTGAAACCCTGGAAGAAATCCAGCTAGAGTGCGCCAGTGCGTTTAAAGAGGCAGGTGGTGAGCAGTTTAGATACATACCTTGCCTGAATAGTGACGAGCAATGGATCCAGGGTTTGGACGGAATAGTCAAACGTCATTTGCAAGGCTGGTGCTCACCGCTGTCAGAGCGGGCACCCTAATTAGTACTTTTATATATGTCGGGAAAGCTTGCTGCCTTGTTTGCACGTGGCAGCATACCGGCTTTTTTGTAAAATACACCCCCTTGAAATCCCGGAATTTGCCACAATCTATGGCTCATTCAATATATAAACCCATGTTTGGAGAACCGAATGTCACAAGAGAATAATCCTCAAAATTCAACAAATCCGGAACAGCCGCAAAATCCAGATGTTGAGCAGCCAACCGATGCAAGCCAAGAGGATACCTTGGAAGAAACCGTACTGATGGAAGAAAATCTGGCCGAGAAATATTCGGAACTTGAAGCCAAGGTTAGCCAATATCATGATGAACTTTTGCGTGCCCGTGCTGAAGTGGAAAATATCCGCCGTCGCTCTCAGGAAGAAGTGGCCAAGGCACGTAAATTCAGTACCGAAAGCTTTGCGGAAAGCCTGGTGCCGGTAAAAGACAGTCTTGAAGCTGCCCTGGCGCTTGAAAACCAGACAATGGAAGCGCTGAAAGAAGGGGTGGAAAGCACCTTGCGTCAGCTAACCCAGGCTTTCGAGCGCAACCATCTAAAAGAAGTGGCACCTGCCGTTGGCGATAAATTTGATCCCAATCTGCATCAGGCCATTTCCTCAGTACCATCCGAAGAGATCGAAGCCAATTGTATTTTGCAGTCCTTGCAAAAAGGTTATACGATTTCAGAGCGCGTATTGCGTCCGGCGCTGGTCATGGTTTCAGCCGGTAAGCAATAAACCGGTGGGCAGTAAAAAAGGCGATAAAAAAATACGTTCCGGATCTTGAAAACGGTTTTTCTATCCCCATATTGTAGGTATCCAACAATCCTGTTTTAAATAATTAAAACAGGATTTTTACAAAATTTCAGATTAGCTATTATTAAGGTAAGCATAATGGGCAAAATTATTGGTATCGACTTGGGTACAACCAACAGTTGTGTAGCCGTTCTTGACGGCGACAAAGTCAGGATTCTTGAAAACGCTGAAGGCGCACGTACAACACCGTCTATCATCGCCTACATGGAAGATGGCGAAACACTGGTCGGTGCACCTGCAAAACGTCAGGCAGTCACTAACCCTAAAAATACCCTGTTTGCGGTCAAGCGTTTGATCGGCCGTAAATTTGATGAAAAAGCGGTGCAAAAAGACATCGACCTGATGCCTTACAGCATTATCAAGGCTGATAACGGTGATGCATGGGTAGAAGCGCAAGGTAAAAAAATGGCGCCTCCCCAAATCTCAGCAGACGTATTGCGTAAAATGAAAAAAACGGCCGAAGACTACCTGGGTGAAGAAGTCACCGAGGCTGTTATTACCGTGCCTGCTTATTTCAATGACAGCCAGCGTCAGGCTACTAAAGATGCCGGTCGCATCGCCGGCCTTGAAGTCAAGCGCATTATTAACGAACCTACAGCAGCCGCACTGGCTTTCGGTATGGACAAGGCCGAGAAAGGCGATCGTAAAATTGCGGTTTATGACTTGGGCGGTGGTACCTTCGACGTTTCCATTATTGAAATCGCCGACATGGACGGTGAGAAACAGTTTGAAGTACTGTCTACCAACGGCGACACCTTCCTGGGTGGTGAAGACTTTGATCAACGCATTATCGACTACATCATTGGCGAGTTCAAGAAAGAGCAGGGTGTTGACCTGTCCAAGGATATTCTTGCCTTGCAGCGCCTGAAAGAAGCTGCCGAGAAAGCCAAGATCGAACTGTCTTCAACCGCGCAAACCGAAATCAACCTGCCTTACATTACGGCAGATGCTTCCGGTCCAAAACACCTGAACCTGAAAATCACCCGTGCCAAACTTGAGGCATTGGTTGAAGAATTGATCAACCGTACCATTGAGCCTTGCCGTGTGGCGATCAAAGACGCCGGTGTCAAGGTTAGCGACATTGATGACGTTATTCTGGTTGGCGGTATGACCCGCATGCCAAAAGTACAGGAAAAAGTTAAGGAATTCTTTGGTAAAGATCCACGCAAAGACGTTAACCCCGATGAAGCGGTTGCCGCCGGTGCAGCTATTCAAGGTTCCGTCCTGTCTGGTGACCGTACCGACGTATTGCTGCTGGATGTAACACCATTGTCTCTGGGTATTGAAACCATGGGCGGTGTGATGACCAAAATGATCCAGAAAAATACCACTATCCCAACCCGTTTTTCACAAACTTTCTCTACTGCCGATGATAACCAGCCTGCAGTAACCATTAAGGTATTCCAGGGAGAGCGTGAAATCGCAGCCGGTAACAAGGGCTTGGGTGAGTTTAATCTGGAAGGTATTCCACCAGCACCACGTGGTGTGCCACAAATTGAAGTTACATTCGATATTGACGCCAATGGTATTTTGCACGTTTCTGCCAAAGACAAAGGCACGGGCAAGGAAAACAAAATTACCATTAAGGCCAACTCTGGTCTGTCCGAGGAAGAAATCGAACGCATGGTTAAAGATGCGGAAGCTAACGCCGAGGAAGATCACCGCATTGCTGAGCTGGCACAGGCCCGCAATCAGGCAGATGGCTTGATTCACTCCACACGCAAGTCACTGACCGAGTACGGTGACAAGCTGGAAGAGACTGAAAAAGAAGCCATCGAAGCAGCGATCAAAGATCTTGAAGCAACGCTGCAAGATGGTGACAAGGAAGCGATTGATGCCAAGACAGAGGCCCTTATGACTGCATCCCAGAAATTGGGTGAAAAAATGTATGCAGACATGCAGGCTCAGGCAGGCCAGGCGCCGGAAAGTGCCCAGCCTGCTGATGAAAATGTGGTTGATGCCGACTTTAAAGAAGTCAAGCGCGACGCATAAGTGATCCTATTACTGTGACACGCATACCCGGTTTCTGTCGTAAAAGGCTTAACCGGGTATTGTTTTTAAATCTATGAAATTTGTTAAAGAGTTATAAAGGCGTATAAATAATGGCAAAGCGTGATTATTATGAATCTCTGGGTGTCGCCAAAAACGCCACGGATGAGGAAATCAAGAAAGCTTACCGTAAGCTGGCAATGAAGTACCATCCTGACCGCAATCCGGATAGCAAAGAGGCCGAAGATAAATTCAAAGAGATCAAGGAAGCCTATGAGATGCTTTCAGATCCCGAGAAACGCGAAGCGTATGATCGCTATGGTCATGCAGGCGTAGATCCCAATGCTGGAATGGGGGCGGGTGCCGGGAATTTTGGTGATGTCTTCGGGGATATTTTTGGTGACATCTTTAGCGGTGGTGGCGGTCGCCGTGGCGGTGGTCCGCAAGTTTACCGTGGCGCCGATTTGCGCTACAGCCTTGAAATTACCCTTGAGCAGGCTGCCAACGGGTTTGATACTGAAATCCGTGTACCCAGTTGGGAGCATTGTGATGTTTGCCATGGCACCGGTGCCAAAGCAGGCACCAAACCTACTACCTGCCATACTTGTGGCGGCAGTGGTGCGGTTCGCATGCAGCAGGGCTTTTTCAGCGTTCAGCAAACCTGCCCAACCTGTCATGGTTCCGGTCAGGAAATCAAGGATCCTTGCACGGCCTGTGATGGCGTAGGCCGCAAACGCAAGAATAAAACCCTTCAGGTCAAGATTCCTGCCGGGATTGATGAAGGAATGCGCATCCGTTCGGCCGGTAATGGCGAACCGGGTGTCAATGGTGGCCCTTCCGGTGATTTGTATGTGGAAATTCACCTCAAGGAACACAGCATTTTTGAGCGTGATGGCGATGACTTGCACTGTCAGGTACCATTACCCTTCGTGACGGCTACTTTGGGTGGAAACCTTGAAGTACCGACCTTGGGTGGAAAAGGTGAGATCACCATTCCCGAAGGCACGCAAACCGGCAAGACATTCCGTTTGCGCGGCAAAGGGATTAAGGGCGTTCGCTCTAATTATCCTGGCGATCTGTATTGCCATGTGATTGTTGAAACACCAGTACGCCTGAACGATGAGCAGAAAGACCTGTTGCGTAAATTCGAGACAGCGCTGGATGATGGCGGTGACCGTCATTCACCGCAAAATAAATCCTGGACTGATCGGGTCAAGAAGTTTTTTACCAGTTAGATTTCGGTAAAGAAAACCTTCATTTTAAGAAAAAATGCACGTTATCACAACGTGCATTTTTTTATGCTTGGGGCCGTTCTTGGTGGAAGTGTCAGTTTGCCTTGCCGACAAAATCACCGGCAAACGCTTATCTTGCTCCCACGCTCCTGCGTGGGAGTATCAGACTGGCCGGAATGGATCAGTTTTTCTTGCCGACAAAATCACCGGCAAACGCTTCTGACATGTTTTCCGGTTTCAGGTACGCCTTCATGACTTGGTGGACATCGGCGATGGTCAGGTTCTGAATGACGTTTTCAAATTTCCTGTTCCATTCAAAACTCCGATCCAGTGCCAGATATTTCAGCCAGGTAGAAGACAGGACGCTATCCTGTGAACGGGACAGCGAGCGCAGGTTAAGGACCGAACGGATGCCATCAGCCAGCTCTTCTTCGGTAAAACCGTCTTTCAACGTAGTCTGGATAGTTTCATCAATCAGGGATTTAACGCGTTCCTTTTCAGCGGGCGAATAAATAGCCTGCAATGACCATGTGCCAGAGGGCTCGAAAGAAGAAACATTCAGTGAACTGCGGATGCTGTAAGACAGACCCTCCTGGGTACGAATACGGGTCCACAGGCGGGAAGTTTCAGTAGCGCCCAGCAGGTAATTGGCCATGAACAGGGCCGGATAATCGGGGTGGTCGTTTTGCAGTTCGACCGGCAGTCTGGCCATATATACGGCATTGGCCTTGTCAGGCGTCTCAATCGTGAATGTGGCTGCTTTCACGGCATGGTAGGGCATCTCTATCCGCTCATAGTTGGGTGCCTGCTTCCAGCTTTTAAGACTCTCTTCCAGTATGTTTTTGATTTGTTTAGGATCAAAGTCACCCACGATCGCGACATCAATATCACCCGACCCAAAGAATTTGTCTTGAAACTCAAGCAGGGCTTCGGGATTGATGGCTTGAATGTTGGTGATCAATTCCTCATAAGTGGGTACATAGCGAATATCGCCTTTGGGCCAGATATTGCTGTGGCGACTAAGGGTATTGTTGGCCAGTGCGCCGGGTTCAGTCATGGCATTTCTCACAGAAGTGATGACCTGTTCCTTGTACTCATCCACCTCTTTCAGTGGGTAGTTGGCCTGTTGGATAAGTTCAAGGCTGAATTGCAGTAATTCGGGGAAATGCTTTTTGTGGGTGGAAATAGACACCATCATCCGGTTGCCACTAATGCCGAAATGAATGTTGCCCTGCAGGGCGTCTATGCGATCCTGGATTTCCTGGCGCGACATGGTAGCGGTGCCGTTATCGATTAAAGAAGCCGCCGCTGCGGACAGGCTGGCCATATCGTTCATGGCTTCGGCGTTGGCAAACTGGATTTTATAATCGGCCTGGACGCGATTGCCCCGGGTTGGCTTGACCAGCATGGCGGTGCTAATGGTGCCATTGGGCAGCTGGATCACTTCACGCCGGGTCAGCTTGTCGATGTTTTCTGGAGAGGAGTCAAAAGCATCCGTTTGCGTAAAAGAGGGATCGCCTTTGTAGTCTTTCAACAATTGCGCGATATCGGGCGTGGTTTCAAACGGGGCACGTTGCGGATTGTCGGTGGGTTTGTAAAGCCCGCTGGTGCGGTTGCTGGCCAGCAAATAAGTGTTTATGGCCTGTTGGACATCTTCCAGGGTGATGTTCTTGACCCGGTCACGCTCCAGAAAGAAAAGCCGCCAGTCACCCGAGGCAATAGCTTCTGACAGGCCAATGCCCATTTGTTCGGTACTGGCAAACAGTTCATCCCATTGGGTAAGCCAATTGTTTTTGGCCCGATCCAGCTGCGCTTGGGTAATTGGGTGTTTGGCACTTTGCTCAAGCACCTCATGCAGGGTTTGCTGCGCCTTGGCCGTATCCATGGTGTCATTGAGCTGGGCACCAAAAAAGATGAGCCCGGGATGATGGTGTGCCATGGCAAAGCCAAAGACACCGGTGGCCAGGTTGTTTTCTACCAGCTCTTTGTAAAGGGGACCTGATGGACTGTCGGCCAGAATACCGGCAGCAATGTCCAGCAGGATATATTGTTCACTGGATGCGGCAGGGATGTGGTAAGTGGTGGCAATAAAGGGCATGCCCCCGCTGCGTTCAAGGATGACCTGGCGCTCGCCGTCCTGTTGGGGCTCTACCGTAGGTGCTTCTGTCAGGGAGCGTTCGGGTCTGGGAATGGCGCTGAACAGCTCGTTAATCAGTCTTAACGTTTGCGCTGGCTCAAACTGGCCGGCAACAACCAGGACGGCATTGTCAGGCTGGTAGTAGCGGTTGTAAAAATCACGTAATTCGCTGGCTTGCATGCCATCAAGATCACTGCGGGCGCCAATGGTGCTGTTGCGGTAATTGTGCCACTGGTATGCGGTTGAACGCATTTTTTCTGTCAGGGTCCTGAAAGGGTTGTTTTCTCCGCGTTCAAGCTCATTCAGGACAATGCTGCGTTCGGCATTCAGGTCTTCCTCCTGGATGGACGCATTGCGCATGGCATCGGCCTGCCAGGTCAAATACCATTTCAGGGTTTCAGGGTCGCTGGCAAAACTGGCATAGTAGTTGGTGCGGTCTGCCGACGTGGAGCCATTTGCCTGCAAGCCTCTTTTTGAAAACTCAGCCAGTGCATTGGGGGTGTTGGGCGTGCCCCTGAACATTAAATGCTCAAGCAGGTGAGCCATGCCCGTACGCCCGTATTGTTCGTGGCGGGAGCCCACCAGATAGGTCATGTTGACCGTGGTGGTGGGCTTGGATTGATCGGGAGCCAGCAGAACCCGTAAACCGTTATCCAGTTTGTATTCGGTAATGCCTTCGATACTGTGGATTTGTACCGGTTGGGTGGGGGCGCTTGTGGCGGGAATGGGTGATGACATAAAAAGGAAAAAAGGCAGTAGTAATAAGGTAATGTAAAGCGAAAGTGGCAGACGTTGTCTCATGGCTGTTTGTATGATCAGGCAAATACTGCGTTAACAACAAGCGGTTATTTGGACAAGAACCGCATACCTTCTTCCAGGCCGGCAACGGTCACCCCGTACATCCGGTTTTGTAGAATATTACGGATCAGTTCGATGGATTGCCGGTAAGGCCAATAACTGGTGGGTTCGGGATTAAGCCAGATGGATTTGGGCCAGTGTTCCAGAAGCCGATGCAGCCATGCCGCACCGGTTTCCTTATTGTAATGCTCAACCGAGCCGCCCGGATGCATGATTTCGTAGGGGCTCATAGTGGCATCGCCAACCAGGATCAGGCGCCAGTCCGCATTGTATTTTCGGAGTAATTCCCAGGTGTCAATGTAGTTGCGGCGCCCGTTACTGTTATAGCGCCAGACGCGCTCGTAGATGCAGTTATGGAAATAATAAACGTCCAGGTGATGGAACTCGCTGCTGGCCGCCGAAAACAGCTCCTCAACGCGGCTGATATGGTCATCCATACTGCCACCAACATCAAGCAGCATCAGGACCTTGACGTTGTTGTGACGTTCGGGAACCATTTTGACATCCAGGTAGCCGGCATTGCGGGCGGTACTGCGAATGGTGTCATCAAGATCAAGCTCTTCGGCAGCGCCTTCGCGGGCAAAGCGGCGCAGGCGTTTTAGGGCAACCTTGAAATTACGGGTGCCCAGTTCCTGCTGGTCATCATATTCCTTGAAGAGGCGCTCATCCCATACCTTGACGGCCGTGCGGTGACCGGCGGACTCTCCCCCCACGCGAATGCCTTCCGGGTGATAGCCGTTATTTCCATAAGCCGAGGTGCCACCCGTACCAATCCATTTGTTACCGCCGGCATGCCGTTCTTGCTGGTCTTCAAGGCGTTGCTTGAACAGCTCCATGAGCTTTTCCCAGCCATGTTTTTCGATGGCCGCTTTTTCTTCTGGCGTGAGTGAATTTTGCAATTCGTTCATCAGCCATTCCAGCGGGATTTCCTTGCTGTCGGCCAATTGGGCCTCGACGCCTTTTGCAAAGAGGGAGAAGGCCTGGTCAAAACGGTCAAACAGCGTTTCATCTTTAACCAGTGTCAGGCGTGACAGCAGATAGAAATCATGCAAAGTGGGTGCCATGACCTGTTCACGCAAGACCTCAAGCAGTGTCAGGTATTCTTTGACGGATACCGGCAGCTTGTGATTGCGAAGGTGGTAGAAGAAATTGATAAACATGGGCAGCCTGATTTATGAGCGACGCATATTCTGCGCCATGGCGGAAAGTCGTTCCAGCAGGCTCATGTCCTGTTCGTTTTTCAAGAGTGCACCTGCCATGATGGGGATGGCGGTCGCTGCATGAGCATCAATTTTTCCGGCGCTGATGTCTTCGGAAATCAGTAGTGACAGCCAGTCAAGAAATTCAGACGTGGAGGGCTTCTTTTTCAGGCCGGGCGCTTCGCGCAGGGTAAAGAAATGATCAAGGGCAGCACGCAGGACTTCGGCCTTGATATCGGGGAAATGCACATGCACAATGTCTTTTAATGTGGCACGGTCGGGAAACTGGATGTAGTGGAAAAAGCAACGGCGCAGAAATGCGTCGGGCAGCTCTTTTTCATTATTCGAGGTAATAATAACCAAAGGACGGTGTCTGGCCACAATGGTTTGTTGGGTTTCGTATACATGAAACTCCATTTGGTCCAGTTCGCGCAATAAATCGTTGGGGAACTCAATGTCGGCCTTGTCAATTTCATCAATCAGGACAACGCAGGGTTTTTCTGCTTCAAAAGCCTGCCACAGTACGCCTTTATTAATGTAATTGCGGATATCCTTGACCCGTTCATCACCCAGTTGCGAATCACGCAGGCGGGACACGGCATCGTACTCGTAGAGACCCTGATGGGCCTTGGTGGTGGACT
>Ga0265293_10002643_pt1 | contig 35253 bp, 27 predicted proteins | sample Munlanlewell138R_FD_192505 | JGI IMG/M metagenome (GOLD analysis project Ga0265293, IMG submission 192505) | Leachate microbial communities from a municipal landfill in Southern Ontario, Canada - Leachate well 138R | ecosystem: Engineered > Solid waste > Landfill > Unclassified | place: Canada... | reverse complement strand
CGAAAAAGCGGGCCTCTCGAACGGCAACCTCCGCGGCGATATGCGCACGGCGCGATTTATCGGAAAGTTTCTCCATGCCCGGCAGCGGCGTAAAAAGCAGCAGCGCGGTCTTGGCATACGCTTGGAGCGGCCGTCTGCGCCCCTCGAGGTGCCATGTCGTGCGATCTATGTATTCAAATTCAGCGAGCGCGTCCGTGGTTTGAAACACGTACGACGAAAAGCCCTCCCATTCGGCGACGCTGTCGCAGAGGCCGTCTTTCACCGGGTTGGTTAAGGCGTAATAAAAGCACGAAAGGACGCTCTCATCGTCGAGGCAGTGGATGTCGTTGGCGGGCCTGCCGAATACCGCTCCGGTTTTGCCGAAGAGGCGGTTAATTTCCTCAGCCACCAGACGATTAAAGAGTTGGCGAAAGCGGACGAAGCGGGTGGCGGCTTCAGAGGAATCGTCAGTGGGGGCGATGCCGTAGTGAATGTGGTTGGTGTTGGCCTCGAGCCAGTAGAGCTTGACGGGAAACTTCTCTTGGGCGCGCGCGGCGCTGGCGCCGATGATCTTGCGCACTTCGGGGCATGGTTTGAACAAAAATCGGCGTTCGCTGGTGCGTTGTGTACATGAGGTGACGACGTCTGCGCGGATCCATCTAATGCGTGCCATGGTGGCCTCCTTTGGTTTTGTTGTCCGCAGGTATATCGGCCGTTTTTTCGCGATGTTTCCGCCAACTGATAAAAAATATGAAAAAATGTAAAGAAATGACTCTAAGCCATAAGAAAGGCCTTATTTTTCGTCTTGTGCAGCGTCTTTGGGGGACGCGCTGGAAGTAGGGGGCACGTAGGTGGGCAAACGCGTCAAGCGCTCAGCGGCCTCCTTGTCGGGGAACAGCGCCGATGCCACCACCGAGAGGGTGAGCAGCCCAGCGATGATGCCCAGCGAGACGGCGATGGGCACGGGATACCAATCGGCGAGCAACATTTTGGCCCCCACAAAGGCGAGCACCAAGCCCAAGCCGATTTTCAAAAAACGAAACTGACCGATGAGCCCCGCGAGCAAAAAGTACAGCGCCCGCAGCCCCAAAATCGCAAAGATGTTCGAGGTGAAAATGATGAAGGGGTCGCGCGAGATGGCGAACACCGCTGGGATGGAATCGACGGCGAACACGATGTCAGTGGCCTCGACCACCACCAACACCATGAGCAGCGGCGTGGCAAACCACTTGCCCCCTTCGCGCACAAAGAAATGCGCTTCGCGGTAATCCGGCACCGAGCGCACGAGGCGGTGAAAGAGGCGCAGCACCGGGTTGCGTTCCGGATGAGCTTCCTCGTCGCTGGAGAACAACAGCTTGATACCGGTAATGATGAGAAAGACGCCAAAGACGTACAGCACCCAGTGAAATTTGTAGATCATCGCCGCGCCCGCAAAGATGAACACGCCGCGCATGATCAACGCCCCCAAGATGCCCCAGAAGAGCACCCGGTGCTGCAATTGCGCCGGCACCGCAAAGAAGGTGAACAGCACAAAGAAGACGAACAAATTATCGACAGAGAGGGCCTTCTCAATCAGGTAGGCCGTGAGAAACTCCAACGCCTTCTCCGAACCGAAGTATGCGTAGACTCCGGCGTTGAAGATGAGCGCCAACGAAATCCACACCAGACTCCACACCGCGGCCTCGCGCGTGCTCACCCTGTGGGCCTTGCGGTGAAAGACCCCGAGGTCCAACGCCAGCATCAAGATGACAAACAGAATAAAGCCAACCCAGAGATGGAGCGTACCGACGCTTTCTATGCCCATGAGACCTCCCGCAAAATGCGCGCTGCGAAGTGTACGGCACTGCTCACTTCTTCGGCAATTAGAATTGTGGCATTTGCGACGCGCCGGTGCTGAGGTGTAACGGGGCCGGCAAGGGGCAGCCGCGCGAACTGCGGTTCAGGCGATACGGCAACTCTGAAACGGATTTTCGGACAAAATGCACTGCACGCGGGGATGCTCCTGAAAGAGCGCGCGGTGCTTGGGGGTTTCGAAGAAGCTGGCCTTGTGGGCAATGGCTTCGCGGGCGCGAGACAATGCCCGTTGCGCCCCTTGAAAATCTTCGCACAAGTGCAACGTGTGAGCGCGGCGCCACCAGATGGTTTCGAGCTGCCGGATGATGTGCAGGTCGCCGATTTTGTCCTCGAGGAGATCGGTGGCGGCCAGGGCTTCCACCGACCGCCCCAAGAAGGCCAGGGCCAAACCGCGTAGGGCAGCGCCGTGCACCACTTCGGCCTCGGTTTGACTCGCCTGCGCCATAATTGTGGCTTCTTCGGCGGCTTTCAATCCGCGCACGAGGTCGCCGTTTTGAATGCAGGCCGCCGCCAACAATTGGCGATGCCGCATCAACGACATGCGGCTGTCGGCCACGATGTGGTTGTCGAGCAACTGCAACAAGAGCTCTTGCGCCTCCGCCGGGTCGCCGCTCTCCAGCAGCAATTGCGCCATGCCGAATTCGGCCTCCACCTCGCCCACGGGCTCGTAGTTGTTGCGGCAAATGCGCAACGCGTCGGTGAGCAATATGCGGCCGCGTTCGAAGTCGCCCATCTCGATGCGCACGTCGGCACAGGCCACCAGCTTTCGGCCGCGCTCGCTGATGTCGCGGATTTGGCGATCGATGTCCACGGCGTGCTCCAAAAAATCGATGGACTCGATGAGGTTGCCCTGGGCCTGGGCGAGCAAACCCAAGTTTTTGAGCTGCGTGGATTCGTTGCGGCGATCGCTCAGGCGCCGGAAGAACACCATCGACATGGCCAGGGGCAAGGCCGCCGCGCCGATGCGCCCCATCTCCATCAACACCAACCCCTGGAAGCCCAAAATACGCGCCTTGAGATAGCGGTCGTCCTCGCTGTCGTCGAGAAGAGACAGCGCCCAACGGCAGCAGTCCATGGCGCGGTTCAGCTTGCCTTTTTCGATGCAAACGTAGCCCAGGGCGCGCAGGGACTCGACCTGGGTTTCGCGGTCTTGGGCCCCCCGGGCGTACCGCAGGGCCACCACCAATTTGGCCGCCGACTCGTCGAAGCTGCCGTTGTCGAACTCGTAGCGAGCGAAGCGATAATTGGCCTTGGCCAGCATGCGCGAGTCGTCGAACAAATGCCCCAGGGCCTCCATTTCGCGGATGGTGTCCAGGTGCACGTTGTGCATGCCCAGGTCGCGCAGCACGCGCTCTTTGATGACCAGTGCCTGATACCGCTGCGGCGCTCCGGACGGCATGATGGCCAAGGCGCGCTCAATGAGGCGCAGGGCACGGCGGTTGGAATAGGCGCGCAGGGCGTGGCGGGCGGCCTCCAGATAGTAATGCGCGGCGTGTTCGGTTTGCTCGCTGCGCTCCAGGTGCCAAGCGATGCGGTCGTGGGGGATGGGGTGGTTTTCGGCGTGCAACAAAATCAGGCGACGGGCTTCGGTTTGGTGAATGGTGATTTTGTCATCCCGAGACAAACCGGCATAGGCCGCCTCGCGCTCCATGGCCTTGTTGAAGCGATAGCGTGGCATCGCATTTTGGGCGTTGGGCAGCAGCACGAAGAAGCCCAGCCGCACCAGCTCCGCCACTTCGCTTTGCACCGCCTTGCCCAACGTGCTCTCCAGGGTTTTCTCCGTAAAGTCGAAGCCGATGGCCGCCGCCGCACGCAACACAGTGCGCAAGGGAGTGGCCAGGGAGTCGATGCGTCCCGCGGCGATGCCCTCCATGGTGGCGGGCAAGCGAATGGGACCGGGGCGCGCCTGGCGGTAGGCCGGCGCACCGCTACCGTCGCGGGTGACCTCTTGCAAGATGCCCCGCTCGATGAGCGTGTCGATGAGCTCCGCCGCAAAGAAGGGGTTGCCGTGGGAGCGCTCCAGAATGAGCTGGGTGATCTCCTCGATGTCCGTCCCCTGCCCCAGGCGCGACGCGATGATCTGGCGCATGACCGTTTCGGGGAGTTCACCCACCTCAAGGCGATCGAGGTTTTCGATGCGGCGCCCCTGAAAGGTTTTGTGCGGCCCGATGAAGATGGCCAACACCGGCGTCGCCAGCAAACTGCTCGCCAACTCCGCCAGAATGTCGACGCTGGGGCCGTCCATCCACTGGGCGTTGTCGACCACCAGCACGACACCGCGTTTCTCGCCGCGTTCCTTGGCGATGTGCGCCAAGAGCACCCCCACCGCAAAGGCCAGCTTTCGAATCAGCGCCCGGGGGTTGTCCAGGGCGCGCGACCAAAGGGCAAGGGGATCCGAGAGCACGCGCGTGAAGAAAGCGTCCTGGCGCGCGAGGTAATGGGGCGCCCCGGCAAACAGTGGCTGTAAGACTTTTCGCAGGTCCAGCGCCGCAGAGTGCTCGGCGACGAACAGCAAGTTGCGCAAGAGCTCCATGGTGGTGGCCAACGGCTGATCGCGCTCGGCGAAGAGGCTCTCCACGCGGATGATGCGCGCGCCATCGCCTTGCATGCGCTCGAGAAAATGCCGCACGATGCGCGTCTTGCCCAGGCCGAGGTCGCCGCTGATTTTGAGCAGCGTCGGCCTCCCGGTCATGGCGCGGCGGTAGGCCTCGTGGAGGCGCTCCATCTCGCGTTCACGCCCGACAAAGGCCAGGTTGTCCTGTGGGGTGACGTGCTGTCGTTCGCCGCGGCTCTTCACGCCCAAGACGCGATGCCCCAGCAGGGGTTCCACGCCGTCTTCCTCATCTGGCGCCTCGCGCGGCAATACCTGGGGCGCGTCGAAGTTGTAATCGGTGCGGGCCAAGCGGTACACCGGTCCGCAGGTCACGATTTCGGAGGGCGGGCAAATCTCGATGAGGCGCTGGGCGTCCTGCACCAGGGTCGGATCGGGCTCGAACATCACAAACCCCGGCTCCGAACGCTTGCTGACCCGCGCCAGGCCCCGCGTCACCGCCACGCGCACCGTCATGGTCAAGCGGTGATCCTCGGCGAGGGTTTTGACCACGTCGACCATGTCGATGGCCAAGCGGATGGCGCTGATGGCGTCTTCTAACGCGCTGACCGGCAACCCGAAGTAGACGCGCAGCGCATGGTCGTCGCGCCGAAAAATGCCGCGGGATTTGTAGGCGATCTCCTCGGTGAGGTGGTGGAACTCTTGCAGGACCGCCGCGCGCTGCGGATGCGGTGCAATCGAGGGCACCAGCGTTACCAACACCACGGGCTTGCTCTCCGAATCGCTCCAGTCGTGCTCTTGTGTCGTGCGCTCCATCACGCGGGTGGTGGCGTCGGTCACCACCGTCGCGGCGTCGACGTCGATCTTTTGCATCCGCTCCTTGGGGATGGTGTCGGAGATCCACGTCTCCAACGTGTGGGCGTCGTAGATGTCTTCTTCTTGGTGCAGGTAGGCGCGCAGGTCTGCGGCCATGTCCCGCGCTGTGGCATAACGCGACTCCAAGTCGTGCTGCAGGGCGCGCACCGTCACGTCGTTCAAGGCCTGCGGCACTGTGGGATCAATATCGATGGGGGGCGCCAGCTTCACCACCTCGCCGATGGCCGGACGCGCAGCGGTGACGCCGACCAGCAGCTCGTGCAACACCACGCCCAGCGAATAGATATCGGCGCGGCGATCCACGGGGAGCCCCTGGGCTTGTTCCGGCGACATGTAGCCCAGCTTGCCCTTCACCTCGCCGGGCTTCTCGTTGACGTAGCGCGCCTTCACAATGCCAAAGTCCGTAACCTTTACGGCGCCGTCTCGCGAGATAAGCACGTTTTGCGGCGAGACATCGCGGTGCACCAACTCCAGCGGGTTGCCCTGCTCGTCCCGGCGCAAATGAGCGTACTCGAGCCCCTTGGCGATCTCGGCCGCGATGAAGGCGCACAAGCCAAAGGGAATGCGGTGTCCCTCCTCGTAGGCCAGGGTTTGGATCTCGTGCAGATCGCAGCCGTCCACGTGCTCCATGGCCAACACGTAGTGGGCGTCGATTTTCTCGAAGGCGTACACCTGGACGATGTTGCTGTGGTTGAGGCGCATGGCCACCCGGGCCTCCTCGACGAACATGTCGATGAAGCGCTCGTTGCGCGCCAACGCCGGGTGAATCTTCTTAATGACCAGCACCTTCTCAGTGCCGCCAGCCCCGCGAGAGCGCGCCAGGTGCACCTCGGCCATGCCGCCGGCGCCGATGCGCCCCAGCAACGTGTAACGCCCCAACTGGCTCGGTGTCACAATGGATTCGCTCATGCCGGGACTCCTTCGGGCGATGCGGGCGATGCGTCGGGCAGCACCGATTCGTCCCACCAGCGGGTGCGCACCACCCAGGGTTCTTCGGTGCCCTCGGGCAACAGCGACGCCAACACCTCGGCTGGGCGGGTGCCACCGGCGCCGGTGACGCGCAGTCGCATGAAGAGCGGTGTGCGCCCAGACACTTCGAAGTGGGGCGTCAGCACCGAGACATCCTCGCAGATGCGCGCTGCCAGGACGAAGGGACGGACGTCGATCTCTTTGCGCCGCCCCTTGCGCTCGCGCCACACCCGCAGCTCGTCTGATGCCAGCAGGCGGGACACCACCGCTTCGAGTTCGGGGCGCGCCACCGGCACCAGCGCGATGTAGTCGGCGGCGGCCAGCACCCGGGAGAGCTTGGGCGCGTCCGGCGTGAGGCGGAGGACCTGTTGCAACCCCAGATCGGGCGGCAGGGCGGCGGCCAGTCGCGTCGCAATCTCGGCGTCCTCCGGCGGGTCGAGCAACCAAAAGTCGAAGGGCTCGGCCAGGGCCCCGCTGCCCAAAGGCAAGGGCGGCGGCGCTTCAATGCGGGGCTTGGGATGAAATCCCTGGGTGTAATAGACGTCGAGCCCGGCGCGGCGCAGGCTGCGCATTAAGTGGCGCATGGTGTCGAGATGCCCCAAAAACATTTGCCGGCCCACAATGGAAAAATAAAAACGAAACCGCACCGGTGGGGCATCGCTCGCCTGCAACACGGGTTGCGGCACCGGGCGGGCGGGCTTTTCGCGGGGCGCCTCCAACGTGGAGACATCGGGGGCAGCGGCGCGGCGCGGCTTGACGGGCAGGTCGGCGCGGCGGCACTTGAGGCCGCAGGTGTGACAGACAAACTGCGTCGCATCGCCTTGGGCATCGGCAAAGACCCCGCAGGGCGCCGTGAGTTCGGCAGCGCGGGCCGCATCGCGTTCGGCGACGAGAAAGGACGGGGTGATGCCGGTGTCCACGATGTCCCAGGGCAGGGGCGCGCCGTCGGGGATGGCCGCCAGATAGGACGCCGTGTCGATGCCCTGCAAGGCCGCGGTCCAGATATCTTCGCGGAACATGTCATCCCAGCCATCGAAGCGCGCACCGGCCTGCATGGCCCGCTCGATGGCATCGGCCAGGGCCGCGTCGCCGCGACACAGCACGCCTTCGAGCCAGGAGAGACGCACATCGTGGGTGCGGACGTCGATGCGGTGGCGCCGGGCCAGGTCGCCGATAAAGCGCTGGCGCGCTACGATTTCGTCGCGGGGCAGCATGGGCTCGCGTTCAAACGGCGTGAAGGGCTTGGGCACAAACGTGGAGATGGAGGCCACCACGTCGACCCGTCCTTTGGGCAGCCGCTGTCGCCCCAGGGCGCGCAGCCGCACCGACAGATGGACGATCTCGGCGAGGTCCTCCTCGGTTTCGGTGGGCAGGCCCAGCATGAAGTAGAGCTTGATGCGCCCGATGCCGCTGTCGAAGAAACGCGCTGCCGCGGCCAGTAGGTCGGCCTCGGAGACGTTTTTGTTCACCACGTCGCGCAGCCGCTGGGTGCCGGCCTCCGGAGCCAAGGTTACACCGGTGGCGCGCAGTCGGGCCAACACCGCCACCAGCTCGGCGGACAATCCGTAAGCGCGCAGCGAGGGCACCGCTAAGGAGACGCGCTTCGGCGTCCAGGTGTCGCCCAGGGAGGTGACCAGCTCGGCGATGCGGCTGTGATCGGCGCTGGATAGGGCCGCCAGTGAGGCCTCGTCGTAGCCCAGCGAGCACACCGCGCGCGCCACTGCGGCCTGGGCCGACGCCACCGTTCGCTCGCGCACCGGCCGGTAGAGAAAGCCCGCCTGGCAGAAACGGCAACCCTCGGTGCAGCCGCGGGCGATCTCGAAGCTGAATCGATCGAACACCGCCGCCACAGTCGGCACCGGCCCCGCACCGGTGGTGTGGGCGTTTAAATCGGACACCGCCGCCAGCGTGGCCACCCCGGGTGTCGTCGCCACCCAACGCCGCGCTTCCGCGTTGTATTGCCGCGTGAGCTGCCCCGGCGCCAACACGTGGGGCAAGGCCGCCAGGGCGTCGATTTGCGCACCGCGGGACCGGCCTTCGCGCTTGAGCTGCGCCAGCTTTTCAATCACGGCGGGCAGGGCCTCCTCGCCGTCACCGGTGAGCACCAGGTCGAAGAAGGGCGCCATGGGCTCGCTCTGCAGCGCCACCGGACCCCCGGCGATCACGATGGGATCCCCCGCACCGCGCGCCGCCGACCGCAGCGGAATGCCGCCGAGCTCGAGCATGGCCAGCACGTTGGTGTACGTGAGTTCGTACTGCAGCGAGAAGCCCACCAGATCGAATGCGCGCAGCGGCCGCGCCCCCTCCAGCGACAACAGGGGCAAGTCGTGCGCCCGCAGTTGGGCCTCCATGTCCGGCCAGGGCATGAAGACGCGCTCGGCGCTCATGCCGGGCATCTGGTGAATGACTTCATAGAGGATGGACAGGCCCATGTGGCTGGTGCCGATCTCATAGGCATCGGGAAAGGCCAGGGCCACGCGCACATCGGCGTGCGCCGGGGGTTCGACAGCGCCGAACTCTCCGCCCAGGTATCGCCCGGGACGCGTGACGTGGCGCAAAATGGCGCGATAGGGGTGTTGCAACATGGCCTCGACGTTACTGTGAAATGCGGTTTTTTTAAAGAGCGCAACCGCGCCCCTCTCCGCGCCCCCCGCAGCGGCTTTTCCCTATATGACAAAGTCGCCTTGCCCACAACCACGCGTGCAAAGATGCCAGCACACTGTCTTTACAGGTGCACATTTTCTGCTACATTGTGTGCCCACCGCGACCCGGTGAAACGAACACATCCACGCAACCTTTAACCCAACAAACGAGGTACCCAATGTCCAAAATCAAAGGAACCGAGACCGAAAAAAACCTACTCAAAGCCTTTGCCGGCGAATCCCAGGCACGCAACCGCTACACCTACTACGCTGCCGTCGCCCGCAAAGAGGGTTACCGCCAAATCGAAGCCCTGTTCATCGAAACCGCTGAGAACGAGCGGGAGCACGCCAAGCGCTTCTTTAAATTCCTGGAGGGCGGCGACCTCGAAATCACCGCCACCTATCCGGCGGGCAAAATCGGCACCACCCTCGAAAACCTCAAGGCCGCGGCCATGGGCGAAAACGAAGAGTGGGCCGAGCTCTATCCCGCGTTTGCCGACACCGCCAAACAAGAGGGCTTTCCCGAAATCGCCGCTGCGTTCCGCATGATCGCCAAGGTCGAAAAAGAGCACGAAGAGCGCTACCTCAAGCTCGCCGCCAACATTGAGAGCGGCAAAGTGTTCAAAAAAGACGCCCCGGTGCGCTGGAAGTGCCGCAACTGCGGTTATGTCCACGAAGGCGACACGGCCCCCGAGATGTGCCCCGCCTGCGTCCACCCGCAAGAGCACTTCGAGATCAAAGAAGACACCTACTAATCGCCCCGCCCTTCCCCAACGAATTTTCCATCATGGCAAAATAAGCATCGCGTCGCCGTAGCTGTAAAAGCGATAGCCCGCGTCCACGGCCTCGCGATAGGCCGCCAGCACGAACTCGCGCCCGGCCATGGCGGACACCAGGCACAGCAGGGTGGAGCGCGGCAGGTGAAAATTGGTGAGCAGGGCGTCCACCACCTGGAAGCGATGGGGTGGTGCGATGAAGATGCGCGTCGATCCGGTGCCGCTGCGCAGCTCTCCCCACGCCGCCACAGCGCCTTCTAGGGTACGCACCGTCGTGGTGCCCACCGCCAACACCGGATGCTGGGCTTTCCGGGCCGCCGCAATGCGCTGCGCCGCCGCTTCCCCGATGACAAAGAACTCCTCGTCCATCTCGTGCGCGCCCAGATCGTCGGCGGTGATGGGGCGAAAGGTGCCCGGGCCGACATGCAGCGTGACATGCGCGGTGTCGTGGCCCGCGAAAGATATCTCCGCCAGCAGCTCCGGCGTAAAGTGCAGGCCCGCAGTGGGGGCCGCGACCGAGCCATCGTGGGCGGCAAAGACCGTCTGGTAGCGCTCCGCATCGGCGCTGTCGGGCGGGCGGCGGATGTAGGGCGGCAGGGGGATCTCCCCGCTTCGCTGCAGCAACTGCAACACGTCGTCGCGCCGGGCATTCACGCGCAGGCGCACCTCGCCACGCTCGCGTCGCTCGTCCACCTCGCCCCAGATGCCGGGCCCCAAGGAGATGCGTGCACCGGGACGCACCGGGCGATTGGCCCGACACAGCGCCACCCACGCAGAGGAATCCGCATCGCTCGCCGCACAGCGCACGAAGAGCACTTCAACGCGCCCACCGGTGTCCCGCTGGGTGTGCAGGCGCGCCGGGATGACCCGGGTGTCGTTGAACACCAGCAGGCTCTGGGCGGGCAAGTAGGCGGGCAAGTCCTGGATGCGGGCGTGCTCCCAGCGCTGCGCCGTCGGATACAGCACCATGAGCCGGCCGCCATCCCGCTGTGCTGGGGGGTGAAAGGCGATTTGGGATTCGGGCAACGCGTAATCGAAGAGTTCGGTTTTCATCGGCAGCAGCGGCGCGGCGCCCTACGGGCCCACATTAACATCGAAGGTGTAAGACCGGGGCGAGCGCGATGGAGACTGGAGCTCCACCGCAATGGTGTGGCGTCCCTGGGCTAGGGATGCGCTGTCCACCGCAATGACAGCTTGGCCGCGTTCCAAGGCGATTTGCTGGCCGGCGTGTTGCAGTTGGGCATCCGGAGGTGCCTTGGCAAACCAGAGCACAAACTCCCACGACTGCCCATCCGCCGACAAGCGCACGGCCTGCACCTCGAGGCGGGGCACCGCTCCCCAGAAGAACCAAGCGCTGAGCAGGGCGGCCACCAGTCCCATGGTCATGAAGGTCCAAGGCAGCCAGCGTCTCGCCGTTGTGCGGGGCGCGCGGATGGGAGGATTTTTGGACAAGCGGGCTCCTCTCCTGGGCAGCTCACGGCACGGCGATGCGGCGATAGCGGGCGCGATCTCCCGAGAGCTCTACCACGTGTCCCACGCCAGCCATCATGCCGCCGCCCACCGTGGACACCGGAACGGCATCCGCCGCCCCCGCCTGCAGGTACAGGCTGTCGTGCCACAACCCCGGGGCCGCAGGTGTCTTGCCGTCATCTTGGGTGGCGTTGCCCGCCGCTTCGTGCACGTGGCCAAACAGTCCGAAGCGAATGCCGCTCTCGGCCAGGGCGCTGGCCAGGGCCGGGTCGCCGATATTCACGTTGCCACGCCCGATGTCCACGGCCTCGGGGCCGACACCGCGCGGCGGAGAAGCCGAGAGCAGCAGGTGGGTGTGTTCCTTGTCGACCAAGCTGCGCAGCAAAGACAGGTCGCCCTTGTCGTAGGCGCATCCCTGGGCGCCGGCCTCCAGGTAATAGGGCTGAAAATATCCCGGCAGGCTGAGCACGCTCACGTGGCGCAGCAACACGCGCCGCACCAGGGTCATGTCGATGAGCTGGGGATGGTGGGCGTTGAGCTCCCGGATGACCTTGCGCAGCGCGCCAAAGTTTTCTTCGGCGCCGGGGCTTACCAGGATGGGAATGGGGGCCTCCGACAGGGCCGTCAAGATGGTGCGGTTGTCCGCCTCGGACACGCCCACACCACCGGCCACCAAGATCATTTGCACCTCGGCGCCCTTGAACTGCTCGAGGAAAAAACGGATGTGCGACAGGGTGGTGGCGTCGGGTTCGTTGAGCCCCGACAGAAGCCCCAAGGTCACCATCGGTTGATCCGGGCCCTTGATTTCGAGGGTTCGACCGTCTCGGATCAGGCGCAGGGGCGGCAGCGACACCTCGGTGCGTTGTCCGTCATGGCTGCCTCCGGCGCACTTGGTAAACGCCGCGCCACCGCCTCCCACAGCGCGCGGTGCATCGCAGCGGCAAGAGAGGGTCCCCAAGGCAATGGCGAAAAACAACAGAGCGGTGCGAATCGAAAACGTCATGGCGCGAAGTCTAAGAACACTTCATTCGCGGCGTCAACCGTTCTCCACCGCGCACTAGCGCCGGCCCGCCTTTTTTACTTGAATGCGCCATTGCGCGCGCCCGCTCTCATCGGAGAGCGGCACAAAGGTCAACACCGACAGGCCGAGCTGCACCACCCGGCCATCGGATTTTTGCAGCATCGCATGCACATCGGTCAGCTTCACCACGGTGCACTCGCCAAACTGCTGGTGCAGGACGCGATCGCCCACCGCCGGGAGCAGGCCCTCATCCGCGTCCAGCGGGTGTGCGGTGTCTAAGTGTTGCGAGGTGTCGGCCAGGCGTTGCCAGGGATCGGCGGCTTCAGCGGTCGCAGCGCGCGGAGCGACAGGTGCGCTCTCGGGCTTCACCGCATCGCTGGGGCCCTGCGGCGGATAGGGGCGCACCACCAGGTCCATCCACTGCACCCCGGCCATGAGCAGGCGTCCGCCCACGTGGACCAGGCCGAATTCGTTTTCGCGAAAGGCCACCACCACAACGGTTAACGGCTCGGCCGCACCGGGGCGCCACCGCCCCTGCAAGGAGGCCACGGTGACCGGCCCCGACACGCTGCGCGGCGCCAGCCGCCCAAAAGAGGCGTCGATGAGCGCGTCGTCTAGCAGGCCAAATCCTGTGATCTCCAGCGCAGTATCTGCGGCTTCGAAGGGGGTTTTGAGGGTTTCGAAGAAATCGGGGGCGCCTTGTAGGCGCAGTGAAAAGGCGTGGTTTTCGGTGTTCATGTCGCCGCTAGTATCGGCAAAAAAGCAGCGGCGCAACGAGAAAATTTATTTTCGATAGCGCTTCAGTAGATCGGCGTAATCCGCGTCGCTGGCCTTGCGTATGGAGGAGATGGACAGGGCACTGCAGAGCGCCTTGCCCTCGGTTGTGGTGCAGAGCGACAGGAGCGCCGTCCCGATGCGCTGGGCCTCCGCCGGTGTTTGCCCCATCACCACCACCGCTGGTGCGGGCACCGGCTTCGACGTGTGGATGACGTGCAGGTCATCGGCAAAGGGGAGCTCGCGCAAGCTGTCGTGAATGGCCTGGTCGATAATCACGGCCTGGAGGACGCCCTGGTGCAAATCGCGCAGGGCCTTCATGGGGCGCTTGGGCGTCGACAATTTGAGGGCGTTCGCCGGCAGTTTGCGGTCGAGCATCACGTTGTACACGTACTGAGAGTCGCTGATGCCCGTCACCGCCACCGACTGCCCCGAGAGCGCCGATAGAGACGCCGGACCGTCTTTGCGCACCAGCACGTAGTAGGTGTCGCTGCCGCGACCGCTGGCCTCGACTTTGGCGATGACCTTCATCTTGAGGGGGCCGACGAAGCGGGCGTACACCGAGGGGCCCACCACCGCCAAACCGGGCTTGAGGACGGGCAGTTTTTCGGAGGCCTCGGCATCATCGGACAAGTAAACGCCCGATATACTCTGGGCTTCCAAGCTGAGGTCGGCCTCCAGAAAGCGCAGCAATTGGTCGACCAGGGGCTGGGCCTGTGACGTGGTCCCGGGGAAGCCCGGCAAGCACATCATCATTTTTTGGGGAAAGGCCCCCAGGGGCAAGGCGGCGGCGAGCAGCACCGCGACGACGAGCACGGCGAAAGATGATTTGTTGGGGCGTCGCATGTTGGCCTCACTCCGCGCGCATCAGGGCGCGGGTCGAAAACTCGGCATCGGAGAGCCCGACGTTGACCTCGCAGTCGCTGAAGTGCAACTCCGAGCGAGAGCCGGTCTGGTGGTCGGTAACAGCCATGAGGGTGGGGATGTTGATGGGGCCAAAGCGCTGCCATTTGCTGCGCTCCTGGGTGCGCGCAATTTTGCCCGTGCTGTCGTAGGACTCAATGCGCTCCACGCCGCGATTGGCCTTGGAGACCGTCACCTTCAATTTGGAATAAATGGTATCGTTGCCCGCCTTGGGCGTCAGTTCTAGGATCCAGGATTTGTCGTTTTCGCCGACAAGCTGTGCGTTCCACGTAGCGGACATCGAGGCCGCCGCCAACTCCTCGGGGCTGAAATCGGTGCCCATGAAGCCCTGGTTGCGCACGTGCGAGGCCACGCGGCGGACGCGTTTGTACGACGGCATGTAGATGTACATCAGCCCATCCGCCGTGGTGAGCACCGCCATGCCCTTCACGTCTCCGGGGGCGGTAAAGGTAATGCGCTTCGTGACCAAGCCCTTGAGAATGGCTTCGAACTTCATGCTTTTGACCACCTTGCCGTCGCGCACGACGCGCACCTCAGCGGTGTAGCGCTGGTCCTTGGTAATCGTCAGGGTTTCGTCGACGATTTTCATGACGTCGTCGGCGGTCAGTTTCTTTTCACCGGCCAGGGCGGTGCCCGCAAAGCCCAAAAGGGTCATCAAAACAAGCGCAATGGAAAATGGTTTCATAATTTTCTCTTCCTCATCTGTTGGGGCAAAGGTGTTTGTTTGCCGCAAAAAAGACGTTTGCACCACTGTGGTACAAAACGCGGGGAATACACCTGTGGACGAGGCGACATCCGAATAATTCACATACTTGTGCCGCCAAGCTCCGGTCACAGTGACATGCATCGCCGCGGAACCGCAAGCAATACGAAACACATACTCACTATACTTTTTCAACCGATTCGACAAGCGCGCCAAGCAACCGCCGTCGCCCCGCCTCCCCGCGTGCCAACACCGTGGAGAGCGGGGATGCCGATTGACTTTTGAACGCGATTTGGCCATATCCAGGACAGTTGTTTTTTTCACAGAAAGGCAGCCCGCGCATGCTGAAAGAACTCAAAGAAAAAGCCCTGACACACGGTATGAGCCTCCTCAATTCGCCCACCCTAATCCGCGTCATGGAAAATGAAAAAGTCGGCGAAATCCTGGGCAAGGCCATGAACATCCCCATCCAGCTCTCCAGCGAACTCGCTAGCCAGCGCGACAAGCTCACCCACTTCATGCAAGTGGCGTCCCTGTCCGAGGTCGACGAGCTCAAACGCACCATCGCGCGCCTCGAAGACGAAATCTCCGTCCTCAAGCGCGACAAAAGCAACGACGCCTAAACGCGCCGTCCCCTGCCCTTCATGCCGCCCCCCACACAAGACTCTCTCTTCGCACGCCAAGCCAACCAAGACGCCCGCTTCGCACCGCTGCCCGAGCGCATTCGCCCCCAGCAACTGAGCGACGTATTTGGCCAGCAGCACTTCTTGGGCGCGGGGCGCTTCTTGCGCGTGGCCATCGAAACCAACGCCATCCCCTCCCTCATCTTTTGGGGTCCGCCGGGCACGGGAAAGACCACCCTGGGACGCGTGCTGGCCACCCACTCCGGCGCCCATTTCGTCCCGTACTCAGCGGTGGCTGGCTCGGTCAAGGACATCCGCGACATCATCAGCCGCGCCGAAAACGACCGCAATCTCTACGCCCGCCACACCCTGCTGTTCATCGACGAAATCCACCGCTTCAACAAGGCCCAGCAGGACGCCCTGCTCCCGGCGGTGGAACGCGGCGTCGTCACCCTCATCGGCGCCACCACCGAAAACCCATCCTTCTCGGTAAACGCCGCCCTGCTATCGCGCTGTCGGGTGCTCGAGTTCAAACCCCTGCTCCCCGACGACCTCGTACAAATTTTCCAGCGCGCCCTAAACGACGACGAACGAGGGCTGGGGCAGTCGCGCGTCACCGTGCAAGACGAAGCGCTGCAGTTTTTGGCCGAGCGCTCCCACGGCGATGCCCGCTACGGACTCATGGCCCTCGACTTGGCCGTCCAGCACGCCCTGGCCACGGCGCCCGATGCCCCGGTGGTTGACTTGGCCTGCGTGGCCGAAGCCGCCGCCGCCAAGACGCTGCACCACGACAAAAGCGGCGACGCCCATTACAACGTGGTGTCCGCCTTCATCAAGAGCATGCGCGGCTCCGATCCCGACGCTGCCCTGTACTGGATGTTCCGCATGCTGGAGGCTGGCGAAGACCCCTTGTTCGTCCTGCGCCGCATGCTCATCTTCGCCTCCGAGGACGTGGGCAACGCCGATCCCCACGCCCTGCAGGTGGTGGTGGCCGCCGACGCCGCGTTCCAACGCATCGGCATGCCCGAGGGCGCCTATCCCATGGCCCAGGCCTGCACCTATCTCTCCTGCGCCCCAAAATCCAACGCCCAGGTCCGCGCCATCCACGCCCCGCGCCAAGACATCCAAGACCGCGGCCCCCTGCCCGTCCCGCCGCACCTGCGCAACGCCCCCACCCAATTCATGAAAGACCTCGGCTACGGCAAAGACTACCGCTACCCCCCTGACGAAGGCGGCCACGCCAAGGGCGAAACCTACCTGCCGCCGGAACTCCAGGGACAGCGCTACTACTTGCCCACCAACAACGGCATCGAAGAGCGCATCGCCAAACGCCTGGCCTGGTTGCGCGGCGAAACCGATGCACCCAAAAAAGACACCCCATGACCAAGCGCAAACGCCCCACCACCCTGGCCGAACAGGCCGACAAACACATCCTCTACCAGCGCTCGGTTCAGGACGCCGCCGCCAGCCGCGAGCTCATGGAGCATTTCTTTGGCGCCCGCAATGCCCGACACCCCAACGCCCTGCGCGAAGACTTTTGCGGCACGGCCCTCTTGTGCGCCGAATGGGTGCAAAGCCATCCCCAACGCACGGCCACGGGCCTCGACCTCGATCCGCCCACCCTAGCCTGGGCGCGCGCACACAACCGCCCCCGCGATCCGCAGGCCGCCGCCCGCTGGCAAGTGCGCCGACAAAACGTGCTCACGCCCACCGCCCAAACCGATTTCGACATCATCTGCGCGTTTAATTTTTCGTACTCGGTGTTCAAGCAGCGCACCGTGATGCGGCAATACTTCGAAGCCGTTCACCGCGCCTTGGCCCCAGACAGCATGTTCGTCCTCGATCTCTACGGCGGCCCCGACGCCCAATTTCTGCTCACCGAGCCCCGCGACGTCGACGACTTCGAATACGTGTGGGAGCAGGCCCGCTTCGACCCCATCAATCACCACACCCTGTGCCACATCCACTTTCGCTTTGCCGACAACAGCGAAATGCACGAGGCCTTCACCTACGACTGGCGCCACTGGACCCTGCCCGAACTCAAGGACATACTCACCGAGGCGGGCTTTCGCCACATCGACGTCTGGTGGGACGGCGAAGAGGACGACGGCTACGTCATCCGCGAGAGCGCCACCAACCTAGAGAGCTGGATCGCCTACATCGCCGCCTGGAAATAAGGCCGGCAACCATTGTTTATGAGATTTATGAGAGAGAGTTGAAGCTCAGCGCGAAGGGCTGAAGGGGCGAAGAGGGCCTACCACCACATGGTGGCCATAATCGTGAAGACGTTGGGATCCGGGGCGCCACAGCCGCCGGTGTCGCAGTCCCAGGGATCGCCGGGGTCGACGTTGTCGCCGTAAAAGTAGCGGCTGTACTGCAGGGTAATCTCTTCGCGGGCCAAGAAGTCGGTGCGGAACATAATGCGCGGCGACAGTTGGTTAAACGACTTGGTGTTGTCGTCCATGTCGACGTTCACTGCGTCGAAACGCACGCCCGCGCCCAGCCAGGGGAGGGGAGTGTAGAGCACGTCAGCGCCCCACTTGAACTTGTTTTTGGCCCCCATGAAGGCGTCGCTGTCGGGGGTGATGTGGTTGAACATACCGAAGACCTTGAGCTGCAGGTCGCGGTCTTGTCCCCAGTATTCAGTGGGGTGCCACAGGAGTTTGGCCAGCGAAAACTCGTACTGGAAGAGCAGAGAGTCGATGGTGCCGCCCTCGGCAGAACCCTGCAGGTAGTTTTGCGCGTAGGACCAACCCTCAATGGAGTGGATGGTTTCGAGAACGCCGGAGACGCGCGCCGGATTGGTGAGGATCATGTGGGAGTAGCCCAGGTAGGCGTTGCCGAAGAACATGTCGCGCATGCGGAAATCTACGGCGATGTTCATGATTTTTCCGTTTTTGTCGGTGCCGTTTAGGCCGTGGGGAACGGAGTCGAGCGTGAAGGCGTGCAGGAAGTGCCCCGCCAGCGTGAGCTTGTCGCGATAGGAGATGCCCAAGTGCTCGTGGTGAATGAGGGTGCTGCCCTGCTCTTGGGGACCGCTGTACACCAAGTAGGGCTGCATCACCGGGTTGGGCACGTAACCGCCTTGGTCTCTCCAGGGGTCGCCGCCTGAGTCGTTGCGGATGGAGTCGGCGATAAAGGGCGCCGCATCCACCTTGCCACCGAAGCCCTGCTCCAAGTGGAGGGTCCAGCGCGGGGAGAGGTCGAAGTAGACGCGCACGTTTTCACCGGCCTTGTTCACGGCACCCACCAGGTAGGTGTCGTACATATCGGCCGAGTAACGTCCCGCCGCGCCGTAGCGAGAGGCGAAGACACCCACGTTGGCCACCAAGCCACCGATGTCGCCGAAGAGGCTCGGGAAGCTCAGGTTGACGAAGCCTTGGTCGAGGCCAAGCTGCGACGAGAGGTGCTTGTAGCCACCGGTGGTCAGGTTGTAGCTCGCGATGCTCACGTTGGCCGACACGGTTTCGTTGCCGTAGATGAAGCGCAGTTCCGACCAGGGACCGCCGTGGGTGTTGGTGGTGCGCCAGTCGAGGTAGCGGGTGTCGGGAATGTGGGGCGTGGCGTGCAGCTTCGGCTTTGTGTTGCCGGTGCCGCTCTTCCAGTCGCCCTGGGATTGCGCGGTGCCGATACCGAAGTTAAACGGCGCGCGCAGGTAGCCTTTGAAGTAGAAGTCGTTGGATTTTCCCAAGGTGAGGCCGTCGTCGCTGCCGCCGCCTACGGGATCGGTGCCGTAGCCCTTAATGGCCAGGTCGGAAGGCTCCATACCGACACCGGGTGCGGGTTTGGAACGCGGACCGGCAATTTCCTCAAGCACGAATTCGTCGTTGGCGTCATCGGCCAGCGCCATACCAGCGCTCAGCACTAGGCTGCCGAGAATGCCCCAAAAAATTAGTTTGTGTTTCATGAAGGTCTTTCCTCTTGTTGGATGCGGCCCCAACGCACGGCGTAGAACCGCATTTTCATTTCGCCAATGGATGGCAGCCTAGAACTGTTCGCCGCAAGCACCGTAGAAACGGATGTCATCAATCCAGACGTCTACATTTTGGTTGGGCAGGGCCACCTGGACCTGCAAGCCCACCAGCGCGGTGACTTCTACTTTTTCGGGACGGGGATCGCCCCAGCCCGTAGCTTGCCGGAGGTCGTCAAACGACACGACATACTGGGTCCAGTCTTCGGTGAGCCTCACCGTGGTGCCAAAGTTGTTGTGGCACTCCGCGCAGATGCCACCCACCGGGTCGGTGTTGGCGTCCGGCAGGCTGATGCGAACGGCCGAAACCGCATCCGCGTGGCCTTTGCGGGCGACAAAGGTGATGCCTTTGTACTTGCTGGCGTCGTAGGTGGCCCCTTCGGCCTGCGCAAAAGCAAAGCCCATGCCGACATACACGTCGCCAGGCCCTGCGGCGGTTTTTCCCACCATGCGCAGCGCGAACTTGCTGTCGCCCACGCCGCCGCGGCTAACTTTGAAATCGCCCCAAGGCGAGAGTTTGGAACCCAGGTCGTCGGCGTATGTGTAGATGTAGCCGCCGCGTCCTTCGCGGACGAGGATTTGTGAATCGGCGTCTTCGGCGTCTTCGATCATGGACATCAGCTCGCAGCGAGAAGGGCCTGTAGTGGGCGTTGCCACAGCGGGTTGCGGCTTAAAATAACCGCAGCCCAGCACCAGTCCACTGCTCAGCAACAACGCAAGAATACTGATTTGTTTTCTCATGTTTTTTTCTTCTTTCAGCAATGTTGGGATTGGGTTGATGGTTTACAGGACGGGGTTGAGGTGGCTCAGCCCGTCTGTTTACTTCGTGTAAAACGCGATCTCGTCCAAATCAACGGCGAAGTCTTTGTTGGTGCTGGGAAACATAAAGTGAAAGCTGGCGATGAGTTTCGGATCGAGCTTGACGTTGGAGGCGCCCCAATCTTCTTGGGTGAACTTGCTCCACGCAAACGAGTACTCTTGCCAGTCTTTGGAATCAACTTTGACGTTAACGGAGTAGTAGTTGTAGCAGTTGCCGTCGCTCTCAGGGCATTCGCCGCCGAGGTCGATGGGCATGAAAGCGGGCATGTTGAGTTGAACGGTGATGTTGGCTGTGCCCTTGGCCCAGAAGGTGAGGCCGTCGAACTCGGAGAAATCGACGGGGTCCATTTTGGTGCCCGAAAAGTTAAAATAGGCGCCGATGCCCACGCCGTGGCCACCGGATTTTCCCGATACGGAGAGGTAGGCGCCGCCGTCTACCGCGCCGCCGTCTTTTTTGGTGGCGTCGCAGAACTGGTCGGCTTCCGGGGCAGGAGAAATCGAAGTACCCGCGGCGTCTTCATCGATCCAGGTGAACCAGCTACCGACGTTTTCGCCAGCGTTGCCATCGATGATGTCGCAGAGGGGGTCGGCGGGATCGATGGTGAAGTTATCGATCATGTAACCAATTTTGGTTTTACCGGTGGAGGAGGGCTTATCGGAATCGTCGTCGGACGCACAAGCCGCAAAAGACAGGGCGAAAACCAGGGTTGTTAAAATTGCGATTGAATTCTTCATTGTTGCCTCTCCTTTAATGTAATTGAGGTGGTTTATGATGGCCGGAACCATTTTTTTTTAGTGATGCTAGCACCGTCTAAGCGGAAATGACAACAGAATCCACAAAAAATGCGCATCGCGCGGCGTGAAAGTCCCCCGCATCTGGGGCGACATGCCCAAGACAGCGCCTCGCGGCGCATCGCACAAAACCGAATGGGAACAGAACCGGCAAAGCGCCTCGGACTAGCGGGGCTCGTTGGCCAAGTTTCGCAGTGACCCACCGCGGGAGACGTCTGGATCGAGCCCACGGGCCATGGCTAGGTGACAGGCCAGCAGTTGTCCCGGCACCACGGCGATGAGGGGAGAGAGCCACTCCGGCGTTCCCGGCGGCAATGGCAGCGGAATGTCGGCGGCGGACAGGTAGGCCAGTTGGTCGGAGATAACGACGCGCAGCGCGGATTGGTTGCGGGAAATGCGCAACAGCGGCTCGTGTTGCTCTTGGGTGGCGCCACTGGGGGACACAAAAATGAGGGGAAAGTCTTTTTCGATGATGGCCAACGGCCCCCCCAGCAAATCGGCGGCGGAATAGGGCATGGCAGCGACATCGGCGGTTTGTCCGAGCTTCAGCGCCACTTCCCAGGTGGTGCAGTAGTTGAACCCCTGCCCCACCACCGCAAAGCAGTGCTTGTCGGCCAGCCTTTGGGCCGCGGCCGCCACGGTGGCTTTTTGTGCGCACACGCGCTCCAGTTGCGCGGGAATTAAGGAGAGGTCGTCCCAGCGATCGGTGGAGCGCTCCAGGGCCACCGACAGCATGGCCAGCGCCATCAGTTGGTTGATGTAGGTCATCGTGGGGTTGGGAGAGCGTTCTGGCAGCGCGCTGAGCTTGATGCACAGCGCGGCGGTTTGGGCCAGCGGAGAGGTGGCGTCGTTGGTAAAGGCCAGCGTTAATCCGCCCTGGCGGTTGGCCTCCGCGAGGATGGATACGACGTCGTCGGAGTGCCCCGATTGGCTAATGCCGATGGTCAATGCACGGGAGATGTTGGGGGGCTTGCCGTAGGCGGCGAAGAGGCTCGGAGAGGCCAGCCCGACGCCCAATCGGTTGTAGGCGCCGAAGAGGTGTTGGGCATACCGGGCGGCGTTGTCGCTGGTGCCGCGGGCGGCGATAAAGACCCACTCTGGACGAAACCCGTGGATGCGTCGCGCCGCTTCGGCCACGCTGATCCAGCCGTTGGCCAACAATTGACGCAGTGAGTTGGGCTGCTCAAAAATGTCTTGGATCAAACCCACCGTCATGTCCAGGCTCCTTAAACCAAATACACGCAGCGAATGATGCCCACCCACGCGTGCAACATACCGGATTTTCCAGCACACTGAAAAGATAATCATTCCCAAAAGCATACGCGCGCTGGCGCCCGTCCATCATTATTCATCACCCAGCAGCGCTCGAAACGACAAAGGCATCGGCGTTGGCAATCCGGGGCGCACGAAGAACTTGTCGATTTTTTGGCACAATGCCGCTAGGCTGTTCGCACTTGTTTTTTGCCACATTTGTTAAAGAGGTAACCATGACACACCCCCGCCCAATACGAAAACTCGCCCCCTTATTGGCTTTGCTTTGGCTGTGGCACCTGGCCATCGCCTGCGACAACTCCGAGGAATCGCGCCTGCCGCCCCTCGACAACAACAACAGCAGCAACAACAGCAGCAACAGTAGTAACAACAGCAGCAACAACGACAACAGTGGCAACAATGCCAACAACAATGTCGACGACCGCCCGCCCGGCAATGTCACCGCTGACACTTCGTTCAACCTCAGCGGCGACGTGCGCTCCCAGTGCTCCAACGGACAGCCCTACGTTCCGTTTGGCAGCACACAGCGCCAGTACGCTGCGGGCAGCGCCCTACCCGATCTCTCCTTTTCGCGCATGAGCGAAAACGTCGCGGCCTTCTACGACACCTGGAAAGCCAAGTACCTGGGCAACTCCAGCGCCTGCGGCAACGACCGATACTTCGTCAACGCCATCTTGGACAACCGCATCTCCGTCAGCGAGGGCCACGGCTACGGCATGCTCATTATGGCCTACATGGCGGGACACGAACCCTTGGCCCAGCAATACTTCGACGGCATGGTGCGCTACTACCAAGACCATCCCTCCGGTATCAACGACGCCCTCATGTCCTGGGCCCAAAACAGCAGTTGCAACAATGTGGACGGCAATGCCAGCGCCACCGACGGCGACATGGACATGGCCTATGCCCTGCTGCTCGCCCACAAACAGTGGGGTTCCAGCGGCGCCATCAACTACCTGCAACTGGGCGAACGCATGGTCGATGCCATTATGGCCGATGAGGTCAGCCACGATGGTCGGTGGTTGCTGCTCGGCGACTGGGTTTCAACCGGTGCCAAGTACGACGCCACCCGCCCCAGCGATTTCATGCCGGGACACATGGCCACCTTCGAGCTCCTCAAAGGCGACGGCGCCTGGCGCACCTTGCGCAACGGCACCTACAACGTCATGGCGCAATTTCAAAACCAATACGCCGCCAACAGCGGTCTCTTCCCCGACTTCATGGTCAACATCAGCGGCACCCCCGCACCGGCGGCGGCCTCGTTTCACGAATCCCCCAACGACGGCAATTACTACTACAACGCCTGCCGCGTGCCCTGGCGCCTGGCCACCGACTACCTCACCACCGGCAACAACACCTCGCGCGATCTGCTGGCCCGCATCAACTACTTCATCCGCCAAAAAACCGGCGAAGTGCCGAGCGACATCGCCGTGGGCTATCGCCTCGACGGAGCCGCCATCGAAACCAGCTACACATCCTGGGCCTTCATCGCTCCCTTTGGCCCCGGCGCCATGGTCAACGCCGGCAACCAACACTGGATCAACACCGTGTGGAATCACCTCGTCTCCAACAAGTGGGAAGAGGCCTACTACGAAGACACCATTAAGCTGTTATCGATGATTGTGATGAGCGGCAACTGGTGGGCCCCGCAAGACATCGACTGCTGAACACATCCCGCTCACCGAGCACACACCCCGCGCGACACGCGCCGTCCCCCATCCTACTTTTCGACCACCGTTACCTTGGTGGCCTCCACCACTTTGACGCCCGTTGGGGATGCCCCCCACACGGCCTGGACCTGCTGTTGTCGCTGCGCTTCGGCCGCCTGCTGGGCACGCCAAGCCGCCATGCGCTGCTCTTGGCTGGCGGCAAAGTAAATGAAGACCGCGATGAACACGAGGTTCCAGTGGCTGTTGAACAACGCGTAGATGCCCATGGCCATGGCGATCCACTTGCCGATTTGCGCGGTGACAGCCGTGGCTTTGAAAAAACCGAAACGCGCGTTGAGGGCCCCGCGCAGGACGCGTCCGCCGTCCATGGGAAAGGCGGGCAGCAGGTTGAACAGGGCGAGCATGAGGTTGAGCTGCGCCAAGAGGACGAGGACCTCCATCCAGATGGCGTTGAGCACCGGCAGGGGCAGCGCCAGGTGGGAGAGGCCGAAGGCGCTCAGGGCGATGAGCAGCGATGTGGCTGGCCCCGCTAGGGCGATGGCGATTTCGGGCCGCGCGGTCTCGGGGATGTGGCTCATGCGGGCGATGCCGCCAATCGGCGTGAGGATGATATCGGCGGTGTGCACGCCAAAGCGCCGTCCCATCAGGGCGTGGCCGAGTTCGTGCAAGACCACTGAGCCAAACAGGAGCACGGCCAACGCGAGTCCCAAGAACAACGAGAGCCAAAAGGGGACAGGACCGAAGTCGAGGGTGAAGGTTAAGAGCGGGATGATCAGCATCGAGAAGTGCAGCCGCACCGGGATGCCGACCAATGAAAAGATTTTCCAAGAGCGTTTCATATTATTGAAGTATGCACCGTTTCCGGCGGTTCAAGGGGCGGTGACAAAAACGCCCATGACCGGGGTGCCACTTGGAGAACAACGCGGGAGGGTGTGGGTTTATGCCGTCTTGACCGGACAAGCACCGGTGGCGCAACCGCCCGAGGCACATGGGGGCGCCGCTTCGGCACCGTGGGCCTTGCGACCCGCGTAGTCGGTGGCGTACCAACCCGTTCCCTTGAGCATGAACGAAGTTTGCGAAACCTGGCGCTCGACCTGGGGGGCGCCGCATTTTTCGCAGCGTTCTGGCGCGGCTTCGCCGATGCGCTGCATCAGTTCAAATTGATGGCCACACTGGGCACAGGCGTACTCGTAAATGGGCATGGCATCCTCCTGCAAACAAAAGGGCCGCACGCCAATCGCGCACCGGCCCCAAAGTCGGCCACAACATAATCTTCTTGGGCGATGCGTCAAGCCATAAGCCTTTGGCCGTCACAAGCCTTTGGCGGAGGAGGCGCGGTGTTCAGCCGCCAAACAGGCGCTGCAAAATGTGAAAACCAAAAGGCGTCTCGACCACTTCGGAAATTTCTTCCTCTTCGAGGGCAAAGAGCACTTCTTCGAATTCGGGTGGGGTTTCGCCCTTGCGAATAATGCCGATGTCCCCGTCTTTGAGGCGTCCGGAGGGGCAGTCCGAATAAGTGCGCGCCATGATGTCAAAGCCCGCATCGCCGTCGGCGATCATGCCCCGGATGTCCACCGCCAATGCCTGGGCTTCGTCACTGGTGCGCTGAATGATGTCGACGCCACCCGCCGACTGAGCGTGCATCACCAGGATGTGCCGTACATGCGCGGCATCGTCGGGCAAGAGCGCGCGCTCCAGCGCCACATGGGCAATGACGGGGTTGGCGATGTCCAGCGGCTCTGAATCCAGAGAAAACACCGTGTCCAGCGGCACCACCGCGTCATTTTCCTCGAAAGGCCACTGGGTCACATCCACGCTGCACATCGCCGCAATGGCCACGAACACCACCAACAGCCATCGTCCCAGTGCGCGCCCGGTCCTCATTTTTATCGCTGTGTTCCCCCGCATTTTTCCTCTCCTTGTGGCCGCGAGCAACTCGCACCCTGTGCGCTAGTGTAAGAATTAGCACACACGCATTGATTTGTCCAAAAGATGGAATGAAAACACGCTGAGCTGGTTGTTGTTGATGACCCACAAAAAAGAAAGGAAGGCTAAAATGTTTATTGTAAAAAGGACTGGCACCGTGCTGTTGCTTGTCGCCATCAACCTGTTGGCATGTAACTGCAGTATTGCCAAAAGCAGTGAAAAGAATAATGAAAGAAACGTTGAAAAAGCTGCTTCCAAGCAATCAAGGCTAGCGGAAATTGCCAATAGCGACGCCTCTCCCGAGGCCCGTTTTGCCGCGATTGACAAAATTATAGACCCCAAAATCTTGGTAGAGGTGGCCCGAAAGGGAAATGATGAAATCCGCATGCGGGTACAGCGAAGACTCCTCGACCTCTTTGTCACATCGCAGGATGACGAAAAAGTTCTTGCGGAAACCGCGATCAACAGCGAATACCCCTGCGTGCGACAAGAGGCGACCAAGAAGGTAACGGATGCAGCGCTTCTCTCCGAGATCGCGAAAAAAAGCGATGATCCCCTTGTCCGACTAATCGCCACCATGAAGCTCTCCCAAGCCTCCCCCAAAAAAGAGCCCCAAGAAGACGCCAAAGAAGCCTCTAAAGCTCCTTCCAAAAATTCCCCCAAAGAAACTCCCTAGACCGCTTTTTGCTAAATTCTTTTGAGAAAGGCAACCCGCACAACAACGACACTTCTTCGGGCGATGAGTTTTTTAGGATATCGTTTTCAATCGATGGTGATGATTACTTCGCAGGGAAAATCGGCGCGGAGGTGGTGATCGCCGGTCTGAATCAAATCGCAGGTCTCTCCGAGCAGCTCAATTTCCGACGGGCTCTTCAAGCGCCACCCAGCGGTCTCATCGCCGTACGCCAGCGGCTTGCCGTCGATCAACACCTGGCCAGCCTCTTCATAGCCTTCGGCCACGCCTTTTCCGTTGAGTTCGTACACGCAACTGCGCGACTCCATGCGGATCACCTGGTTGAGGCCGTCGAGCAGGCTGTTCTCGGTGCTGCCCTGGTGAAAGTCTGCCTGCTCCGCTCCGTTGGGTGGCAGCCCCACCCCGGCATTGGCCACCTCTTGCAGGTGCGCATCTGAAGCTTCGTCGCCCACGCCGATGACAAACGTGGTCACCCCCGCCGCATGGGCGTCTTGCACGGCTTTCACCGCTGCGTCGCGTCCCGCGGCATCGTCGGCCTGGGCCAGGGTTTGGCAGGTCTGCGGCAGGCCGTCGCTGGCCAACACGATCACCTTGCGCCCCGGTCCCTTCATCTGCGACAGGAGCGCCACCGCCGCGTCCACTGCCTCCGGCACCGGTGAAGCGCCCTTGTAGGTTTCGTCGTCGGCCCGACAGATGCGCGAGATCGCCTTGCCGTTGAACAGCGCCGGCTCCACGGTGGTCAGCAGCGGACAAGACTCTGGCTCGTTGCGCACCGCGGTGAAGAGCATCATGCCAAAGCTCACGCGGTTTTCGAGTTGCCACACGATGCCGGCGTCGGGGTCCGCCACCGTACCGAGCAGCGCCTTGACGAGCACGCTCCACCGGGTGTCGTTGTCGCCGAGCTGCAGGTCCATGGAGGCCGAGTGATCGATGAGCAACAAAATGGTCACGGGCTGCCGCTCCAGCGTTAAATCGAGATTGGCGCAGGTGTCCGTGTCCTCGTTCGACGAAGCCAACGGACGAGGCGCCGTGTCCCAGGTGTCGGTTGCGAACACTTTGTCTGCCGTGTCCACTGTGTCCGCAGTACCGGTGTTGTTCAGGTTGACCATGGTGCTCTCGCAACCCAGCAACAGCACAAACGCAGACAGCGCACAAAGAAGAATTGCGGTTGGTTTCATGTCAGGGTTCCTCTCCGGCAATCAGCTCGCCGTCGCTATACATGGCCACATAGCGCGCCTCACCATAAGTGTCGCCCACCGGCAATCCCTGTCGGCTAAAGTCGTTGCTGCTGTCTTGATGAGGCTGATGATCCGACGCCGCCTCCGCCACGAGCTGAAACTCGAAGGGGATGGAGCCGTAAAACTTGCAGCCGGTGAAAGCGAAATCAAAGTAGTAAATGTCTTCGACGGCGTTCCACGGAAACGGGCCCGAGACGATTGTAGGCAGGCCGTCGCCGGAATTGAGCATGCCGTTGTTGACGCTGCGCCCATCATAAGTGACCTGCACGCGAAACGCGTCGACACCCTGATTCCATTCCTTTAGTTCGGCGGGGCTGAAGAAATAGCGAATGGAGAGCAGCGGATCGAAGTGCGGCGGGTGGACGGTTTCGTTGTGCACGAGCAATTTGATTTCGCTGATCTGCCCGTCGTCTTGCCCCACTTTTCCCTCTACCCAGAACTCGCGCTGTTTTTCCTCAAGCGGCGGAAAATCTGCCAGCGGCGCCTGCCCGAGTCCGTCTTTGTCGATTGCCTTGAAGTGGTACAGACCGGCTAAGGCGCTCACCAGCGACGAGGCGTAATCCACGCAGACCTCGCTGTAGGTGTACTCCCAGATGTCGTCGATGTACGAGTCGTCGGCGGTGGGCCCTCCGAGCAGCGCGCCCCAGGCGGTGTGGCTCGGGGTCTCGGGGACGTAGAGGCTGTTGTCCTTGGTGGACCCGTGGGCGGCGCGGTGGTGAACGTGCACCGGCCAGCTATCGCCGAAGCCCACGATGTAGGACTTGCCCAGCGGGTTGTCGCCGAAGATGTATTGCATCTGGGACTCGGCCCAGTCCACATAAGCCGATTCGTTTTTGTGCTTCGCCCACACGAGGGCCGTCATCTGCGCTGCGGTGTTGTAGCGCAGGGTGCCCCAGTGCGACAGAAACGAGAGCCCGCCCGGCGTCACGGTGCGATCGCCGTCGAGGCCCGACCAGAGGTTCACGTGGTCTTCGGCGATCTTCGTCCACTTTTCGTCTCCGGTGATTTGCGCCAGCTTGACGAACATGCCGCTCCAAACGGTGTTCCAGCAGTGCACCCACGCGTTGTACCAGCCGTCCTCCGTGGTGGACATAATGCGGCCCAGGTGACCGGTGTAGCGGCTGCCCTCGGTGCGGACGATGTCGTCGATGTAGCTGTCTTCGCCCGTGGCGATGTGCAGCCAAACCGCGGCCCAGGCCAAGTCGTCGTCTTCGTATTCGGACGGGTAAAAACCACCGCTGTCGGCGGCGCCCCGATACTTGTCGGCGAAGGCGTAAAGCGCGCGGGCCGTGTCGAGGCATTTTGCGGCATAGTCGGCATCGGAGCGGCTCATCACCATGCTCGCGATGGCCAACGCGGCAGCGGCGCCCGAGGCGACATCTGCACCGGGGGTCTCTTCGGTGGCGAACCGCGCCGGTCGGGGGAAGTCTTCGGCCTTTTGCAACTCGGGCGGGCCCCAGAAGCTGTGGTCGATGGAGCCGACACCCACCTGGTGCGCAAAGGCGATGACCCGGCCATCGCGCTCGCGAAATGTGCTGCGCAAAAAGTACGAGGTGAAGCGCTTGAGGATATCGAGGGCGTGCGGCCCCTGCCCCGACTTGATGAACGCATCGGGAAACTCGTACATCGCCCAACCGAGCATGGAAGCCGAGTAAGCCTGCGGCAGGCCGAACTTCACGTGATCGCCGCAATCGTGAAACCCGCCGCCCACGTTGATGGTGCCGATGCCGTCGGGATCGAAGATGTGGATGTACTTGCGGATGTAGTCATCGGACATGTCGGTGCAGTTGGAATGCTGCGGGTCGGCGCCGTTGCAAAACAGGGGTATCGCGTAGTCGGACACCTCAGAGTTGCCGCGCCACTGCAGGCGCCCACCGGTGATGCCAATACCGGACATGTTCGCGTCGTAAAAGTGCAGCGCCTTTTGCAGGGCTTCGGCATAGGGACCGGGCGGGCCATAGGCCTCGGGCGGGTCCCAGAAGTCCGGGTCTGGCGGGCTTTGCACCCCGGGCGGATCCCAGAAGTCCGAATCGGACGGCTCCTTCTTGCCCGCATCGCTGCTGGTGTCTCCGTTGGAATCTCCGCCCTGGTTGTTGTCGCCATTTCCGTCGGTGCTTTTGTCGCCGCTGGTGCCGTTGTTGGCGCTGCCCCGGACATTGGGCTTGTCGTCGCTGCACGCGGGCCCGCAAAGGGCGAACCAGCACGCGAGCAGCCATGCGGCACCCGGACCGAACCGAAGGGGAAAAGACTTGTGCTTCACGTCGATATGTAGGTGTTGAATAAACATGACTACACAGTGCGCGCGTTCGAACAAAGAGGGTAGCCATGTCCATCATTCTGATTCAAAACAGACATGACCGTTTCACCACAACTGTCACATTTCAAAAACTCGGGATTTTTTTAGAAGCGCGAAAAGAAATTCCACAGGTGTTTGCCCGAACCAAACCACAGTTGATGCTCGCCGGGAAACTCGCACCAAAACACGGGATACCCCGCATCACATCCTTCGTACTCGATGCAATAATCGGGAAAGGAACCGCCAGCAGGACGCGTCTCAGCCCGGCAGTGGTTTCTCGCAACGATGATATCGCGCGCATCCCGCCCCGATTGCGTGGTGACGCCGCTATCGGCATCGACGTGGACGCCGAAAAAGGCAATGGGCACCGCGTCGTTGTTCGCGCACCGGCCCATGAGATTGCCCGCCATCGGCGCAATGGCGCGAAAGACGCTGGACCGCTGACATCCGATGGTATTGGACATCATGCCACCGAAGCTGAATCCGGTTGAAAACACCCGTTGCGGATCGATGCACAGATTGTTCAACAGGCGCTGCATCATCTCATCGAGAAACTGTACGTCCTCGCCATTGGCATTCCACCAACCCGTCGTCCCGTCACCGCCGCCTCCCAATCCCTGCGGAGAGACGAAGATCGCGCTGCCATCGGACTCGGCCTTGATGCCGTAATAACCGAGGTTCACGACGTCGGAGGCGTTTCCCCCCAGCCAGTGCCAGGTGAAAAACAGCCGATGCGGGCGGTTGCCATCGTAGTTCTGCGGTACATCCACCACAAAGGTGCGCTCTTTGTTGTTTGCGGTCACGCTGAACGTACCGCTCTGCATGGGGGACGCAATGCCACACCCCGCAGAGCCTTGGGGTTCACCGGTGTCCGCCTCGGAGTGACTATCGGTATCCCCATTGCCGCTCGTGTCGAGGGCGGCGGTGTCGGGGACGCTGGTGTCCGGGGCCACCGTGTCGGGGTTGCTCGTGTCGGGGACAACCGGTGTTGCGTCATCTGTTCCGGCGGTATCCGGCGGCGCGGTGGGATCGGTGCCGTGCGGCCCCGGCGGCGCGTTGGTGTCGGTGCCGCCTCGAATCTCGGTGTCCACGCCCGTGTCGACATCTGCATCGGACTGACACGCCATGGCCAAACCCAGTGAGAAAACCAAAACCAAACCGATTGCGTTGCGCATGGGATGCTCCTTTACAGCACTTTTGTTACAGCGCCTTTGTCGACTACTGAAACGCGCAGGTGTTGCCGGCGCCCCCAATGGCAGCCGTCACCGCAGCTTCTACCTCGGCAGCGGGCATGGCGGTGTAGGCATAGGGAATGTCAAAGACCGTCCCGAAGGATGCGTTCAGCCCCCCCGCCGTGCCGATGTTGCCTGTCCCCAACCAACCCCTCGGGCTGCCCATATCGGTGAAGATGGCTTTGTCCGAGGTGTTGTAAACGCAGTTCTCCGCGATGAGCGCCATGTCGAACCCAACGCCGTGCACGGTTCTAGAGGCCGCTGAATTGTGCAGATTGTTGAGCATGTGCACATTGCCGAATCGACCTCTTGGCTGGCGCGTCTCCACGTGTTGGCCCCACCAACAGTTCATGTAGGTAATTTGCAACTTGCCCACGCTTTCGGGCTCGTTGTCGCTGCCCGCAATGAGATTCGAGAATTGGTGTTCCTTGTCCTGGGTGCTGTACCAAAACTTGGTCCAAGAAATCGAAATGAAATCGCCGCCGCGGGAGATGTCGCAATTGCCGTCCTGCCCGTCGGATATGTCCAGATGATCCAACCAAATGTGGTGCGCGCCGTGGCCGATGTACACGCCGTCATCGCCTTCTCGGCATTCTTCGTAGGTGGCGCAGTAGGCACCTTTGACAGCCAAGTTGCGAATGATCACGTTTTCGACGCGGCTGATCTTCAGCGGGGCCGCAACGTTTACACCGGGGCGCAGACCAATAATCGTTTTGTTGGAACCCGGAGAAAACGCATCGTAATTACCCGGCTCAACGAAAATGATGCGCGGCTCCGAACCGCTCACAGCGCTGGCCAGCTCACTCGACGTTCGCACCGTAACCGCAGCGCCGAAGTCGAAGCCCCCTCCGGTGGTGCCGCCCGCCACACTGGCGTACCCCGGGACGGCGTTGTTTAGCTGGCAGTTGTCGGCAGTTTCCCCGTCGTCGTTGATGGGATGCGAGTCGCTTTCTGTGTCGGTGGAGGTGTCCGCGCCCGGGGCGTTTGTGTCAACGACCTGCGTGTCGAGAGCGCTTGTGTCCGCCATGCCTGTGTCGGGGGCAACCGGGGTTGTGTCATCTCCCTTGGGAATAGGTGGCAACGAGTTGGTGTCGATGCCGTCGCGCCCCGGCGGTCGCTGGGAATCGGTGCCATAAGGGCTCGGCGGCGTGGTGGAATCGGAGTCATTTTGATAATTGTTGTTTGCGCTTGCCTTATCGTTGTCGTCGGACTGACAAGCCACGGCCAAACTCAGCGTAAACACCAGAACCAAACAAAGTGCATTGCGCATGAAATGCTCCTAACTTTGGGACGCGCAACAAGCGTGTGAGAACACCCGCCGTTGGCATTGGGCGATCACCGCATGGTCATGACCACATCGCCCGAACCGGTGCTGTGATAGCCTTCTACGACAAACGAAACTTCATAGAGTTCGCCCAGCGGGAGCCCCGCGTTTTTCCAGGCCGCAAAGTGCTCGGCCACATTGACGGTGCCGCTGCTGCGCTTGGAATTCCGCACGCTCCAGTACTGTATGAATGTGCGGTCGCCCTCAATTGACGGCATATTGGTGCGCGTACTCGTGGCCAGGGCGTAGGTGGCGCCGTCGGATGTTTGAAAGCTGCCATGGGACTGTGCGCCGGACGAGGGATTGTACTCCACCCAGTTCTCGATGATGTAGTACTCGACGAGATCGCCCGGAGACGCCGCGGGCACGTTTTTCATCCACCCGTAGATGCCCAGGTACGAAGTGCCATTGGCTGTGTACTGCGGCGCGTTGAAGGTCACGACCTCGTTGCCCGTGCCCGGACGGCGTCCCTTGCGAGCCAGCACGTTGGAATCAGAACCGCTCCACGCCATGTAAAAATTGCCACCGGACTTGAGGGTCATGCAGTCGCCCGATCTGTCAGACCAAAACTCGTAGCTGTAGCCGCAGTGGGTGCCTGTCGCATTGCCACAAACCTCTCTGTCGGCCTCATTGCAGGACTCGCCCGTGTCGGTGTCCGGATTGGGGTCGGTGCCAGAACCCGAAATGGGATGCATGGCATGGATACAGAAGTCATATTCCACCACCGTGTTCGCATCTCCAGGGGCATAAATCTGCACGCGCTCAAGGGGCGCGGTGCCGTCGTAACGGGTGCCGTCGGTGCCCCAGCACTCTGTGGCGAAATCCGACCAGCTCAAATCGATGCCACCTGCGGGGAGATTGTCGTAACAATAGGCATCGCCAGCAGCCGTGAGGAGCTCCATCCGGATGTTGGTGCTTAGGTTCTTGGCGATGTCCACGCGCACGCCGGAGTGGCCTGCGGGCGACCAGGCGCCGTACGTGCTGCTGCCCCGGGGCTGCGCAACCGCCATGCCCACAATGCCGAGCGAGCTGTAATCCGCCACGAGGGTGCCGCTGATGCACACCTGCCCCGCGCCGGAAACCCAGTCTGCGCTCAGTTCGGAGACGGTTCCCCCCTCGGTGGGGCCGATGTCGGTCCAGGCATAGCCCTGCCAGTCGCCCGCCTGAAAATAGATCCCGTTGTCATCGACGCCGGTGTTTGAGTCCGGGTTATAGGGAGTGGTGTCATCTGTGCCATGGCGATTCGGCGGGACATTGGGATCGGTGCCGTCCGGGCCCGGCGGTAGCTGGGAATCGGTGCCATAAGGCCCCGGCGGCCTGGTGGAATCGGAGTCATTTTGGTAACTGTTGTTTGCTGTCTTATCGTCGTCGTCGGACTGACAAGCCACAGCCAAACTCAGCGTAAACACCAGAACAAAACAAAGTACATTGCGCATGTGATTCTCCTGACTGTTTTTGTTTGAGACAAACACGAAACCAAAACGAGCGCGTTGGGCGATCACCGCATGGTCATGATCACATCGCCCGAACCGGTGCTTTTATAGCCTTCTACGACAAACGAAACTTCATAGAGGTCGCCCAGTGGGAGCCCCGCGTTTTTCCAGGCCGCAAAGTGCTCGGCCACATTGACGGTGCCGCTGTTGCGCTTGGAATTCCGCACGCTCCAGTACTGTATGAATGTGCGGTTGCCCTCAATCGACGCCTCATTGGTGCGCTGGCTCCGGGCCAGGGTGTAGGTGGCGCCGTCGGCTGTCTGAAAAGTGCCATAGGATTGCGCGCCCTGACCGGTTGAAGGATTGTAGTTAACCCAGTTTTCGATGATGTAGTACTCGACGAGATCACCCGGGTTCGCCGCGGGCACGTTTTTCATCCATCCGTAGATACCCAAGTACGAATTCCCATTGGACGTGTACTGCAGCGCGTTGAAGGTCACAGCTTCGTTGCCCGTACCCGGACGGCGCCCCTTGCGGGCCAGTACGTTGGAGTTCACGCCCTGCCATGCCATGGAGAAGTTTCCGCCAGACTTGAGGGTCATGCAGTCGCCTGTTTGATCAGACCAGAACTCGTAGCTGTAGCCGCAGTGGGTGCCGGACTCGTTGGAGCAAACTTGCTTGTTGGGCTCATTGCAGGAAGCGCCCGTGTCGGTGTCCGGCGGCGTCCCCGTGTCGGTGTCGGGATCGGGGCTGGTGCCCTTGGTCGGGTACAGCTCTTTGAGACAATAATCGTATTGCACCGTCGAGTTTGCATCGCCGGGGGCGTAGAGTTGCACGCGCTCCAGGGGTGCGGTGCCGTTGTAGCGAGTGCCGCTGGTGCCCCAGCACTCCGTGGCGAAATTCGACCAAGTTAAATTGATGCCACCCGTGGGGAGGTTGTCGTGACAATAGACTTCGCCGGAGGTGGTGATGAGCTCAATTCGGATATTCGTATTTCGGTTTTTGGTGATGTCCACGCGCACACCGGAGTAGCCCGCGGGCGACCAGGCGCCGTAGTTGCTGCTGCCCCGCGGCTGCGCAACCGCCATGCCCACAATGCCGAGCGAGCTGTAATCCGCCACGAGGGTGCCGTTGATGCACACCAAACCCGCGCCGGAAACCCAGTCTGCGCTCAGTTCGGAGACGGTTCCCCCCTCGGTGGGGCCGGTGTCGGTCCAGCCATAGCCATGCCAATCGCCCGCTTGAAAGTAGTACTCGGTGGCCTCGACGCCCGGGTCTGGCGGCGTGGTCGTGTCCGCCGGTGTGGTCGTGTCGTAGGGCGTGCTGGTGTCGTAAGGCGTGCTGGTGTCGTAGGGCGTGCTGGTGTCGTAGGGCGTGCTGGTGTCGTAGGGCGGAGTGGTCGTGTCGTAAGGCGCGCTGGTGTCG
>Ga0265293_10002642_pt1 | contig 35259 bp, 41 predicted proteins | sample Munlanlewell138R_FD_192505 | JGI IMG/M metagenome (GOLD analysis project Ga0265293, IMG submission 192505) | Leachate microbial communities from a municipal landfill in Southern Ontario, Canada - Leachate well 138R | ecosystem: Engineered > Solid waste > Landfill > Unclassified | place: Canada... | reverse complement strand
ATAGAAATACAAGATGAGGTATCTGATGTTATTTGTGAGAAATGTGGAAAAAATATGGTAATTAAGCATGGACGATTTGGTAAGTTTTTAGCTTGTCCAGGATATCCAGAATGTAAAAATACTAAAGCAATTGTAGTTGAACTAGATGTAAAATGTCCTAAATGTAATGGAAATCTCGTTAAGAGAAGAACAAAAAGAGGTAGGATGTTTTATGGATGTAGTAATTATCCTAACTGCGATTTTGTTTCTTGGGATGAGCCAGTTAAAGAAAAATGTCCTCAGTGTGGAGAACTGATGGTAATTAAGAGAACTAAAAAGGAAAATGTAATTAAATGTACAAATAAGGACTGTGGTCACATTAATGTCGAAAAAATATAAATAATTAAAATTTTCTGTACATTAGATGAGTTTTGTAGTAGAATTATGTATATGTTAATCAATATTAATCATATATTGTTTATAAATCTATGAAATAATAAGTTAATTTTTTTACAAAGGAGGATTTACCAATGGAAAATTTACTGCAAAAAACCAGAAGGTTAAATAAGATATTACAGAGTTATGGTTCTAAACCAGTTTCTTTTTCAGATTTAAGCCAAATTCTAAGTAGTATCCTTTCTGCAAATGTTTATATTGCAAGTACGAGTGGTAGAGTTTTAGGATATGAATTAGCTGAGGGGTTTGAGTGTGATATAATTCAAGCAGAAATAGTAAAAGAAAAAAGATTTCCAAAAAAATATAACGAGGAGCTATTAAGATATACAGAAACTAATGAAAACATGAAAGAAATTACAGATTGTGTTTTTGACCAAGTTTCAGAATGTGAATATCCTAATAAGATATCAACAATTATACCGATAAATAGTGGAGGAAAAAGATTAGGAACATTAGTATTAGCTCGTTTTGGGAAAGAATTTACAGAAGATGACCTTGTATTGTCTGAATATAGTGCAACTATAGTAGGTATGGAAATATTAAGGGCAAAATCTGAAGAAATTGAGGAAGAAGCGAGGAAGAAATCTATAGTTCAAATGGCTATTGGTACTCTTTCTTACTCAGAATTAGAAGCTATGGAACATATTTTCAATGAATTAGATGGTAATGAAGGCCTTTTAGTAGCTAGTAAAATTGCAGATAGGGTAGGCATAACAAGATCCGTAATAGTTAATGCCCTTAGAAAATTTGAAAGTGCTGGAGTTATTGAATCTAGGTCTTTAGGTATGAAAGGTACTCATATAAAGATCCTAAATGATAAATTATTAGAAGAGTTACTTAAATCAAAAGAATAGTAGATTCTACTATTCTTTTGGTTTTATAAGACATTATATTTATAGGACTTTAGGGTGATTTATCTAAATGTATTTTGCAAACTTTTATTTGCACTTGCATTTTTCAAGGGAAATATGTAATAATTAATACAAAATATTTACAATTGATTGGTTTTTAGCATTTTTGTGTAGAAAAATAATGAATTTTAGTATATTATAGAGATATTGATATAAATAAGGGGTGGGATTATGTTAAAGGGTATTTATAATAATGTGGATTTTTATAAAAAGGCTTTAGATGGGACTTGGGAACGAAATAAAGCCATAACCCATAATATTGCAAATGAAAATACTCCAAAATATAAACGAAAAATAGTTACATTTGAAGATCAGTTGAAAAGTTCTATAGCTAATAATAGAATCTCTTTAAAGAAAACGAATGAAAAACATATTGGGAATGGGAGTCATTTTAATCCTAAGGTTTTGGAAGATAAGACAATTTCTTATAGAATAGACGGTAACAATGTTAATATAGACACTGAAACTGCAGATTTGGCTAAAAACACTATAATGTACGATGCTCTGATTAGACAGGTGATAGGAGAATTTGACAAAATAAAAAATGTTATCACTGAAGGGAGTAAATAATTATGAGTATTTTTAATTCTATAAACATATCTTCAACTGCTCTGACAGCTGAAAAAACTAGAATAGATATTATAGCCAAAAACATGGCGAATGCAAGCACGACTAGAAGTACTGGAGGTATGCCTTACAGAAGGCAAATGGTAGTATTTGAAGAAAATAAAGCGGACTCTTTTTCCGAGTACCTAAGTAAATATAGTAACAAAATCAATGGAAAAGGAGTTAAGATTAGTAAAATAGTAGAAGATGAATCTCCTTTTAAACTGGTTTATGAACCAGGCCATCCAGATGCAGACGAAAATGGTTATGTAAAAATGCCTAATGTTGACATAGTTAAGGAAATGGTAGATTTGATTAGTGCTCAGCGCTCCTATGACGCAAATATAACAGCTATGAACGCATCAAAATCAATGCTTATGAAGGCATTAGAGATTGGAAGGAGGTAACTAAGTGGATATCAATAAAATTAATGATTATAAAAATTTTTTAAACTTTAATGATGTTAAACCGACAGAAGTTAAAGACAAAAATAACTTTAGCGATTTACTAAGTAACGCTTTAAATAGTGTTAATCAAACTCAAATTGAGAGTGAAGAATATAAGAAAATGCTGGCTATTGGAGAGGTGGACAACCTACATGATGTTACTATAGCAGCAGAAAAGGCCAATATTGCTCTACAAATAACAATGAGTATAAGGAATAAAATTGTAGAGGCTTATAAGGAAATTATGAGAATTCAAATTTAGTAAGATATAGGGAAGAGGTGTAAAAGTGCAGGAGACAATACAGAAAATAAGCCTACAGTTAACTGAATATTGGAAGGAAATGGATAAGAAGAAAAGAAGTAGGCTAGTAGGTATTAGCTTATTCGTTATCCTAGCCTTAACTGCACTTATTTTTGGGCTGACTCGTACGAAATATGAAGTCTTGTACAACAACCTAAGCTTAAAAGATATGGGGCAAATAACTGCTAAGTTAGATGAAATGGGTACTCAATGGAAGACAGGAGATGATCAAAAGAGTATCTTAGTTCCCGCAGAGATGAAAAATAGGGTAAAAATAGAGTTGGCAACATATGGATTGCCTAAGGAAGGCTATAACTATATGGATGCTTTCAACGATAGTAATTGGACTATGACTGATTATGATAAAAGACAAAGGTTTAAGAAGGCTAAGGAAAGCGAACTTGCTTCCGTAATATCTGAGATTGATGGAATTTATAGTGCAGATGTGTTTCTAGATATAAAAGAATCAAATAGTTTTATAATAAATAATGATGATAATAAGACTACTGCTTCAATTTTTATTGTTAAATCAGATAGCCGACAATTGTCAGCCGAGAAAGTTAAGGCAATTAAGCACCTGGTAGCTGGTTCGGTGAATATGTACCCAGAGGATGTTAGAGTAATTGATGATGAAGGCAGACTTTTAGGTGAAGATAATGGAAACGACATATTTAATACAGATTTATTTATGGTAAAACATGGTCTGGAAGCAAAAATAAATGAAAGTATAAAAAAATTCTTAGAAAATATTGTTGGATATGGTAATGTAGATGTAATGTCAAGTGTAAAAATCAATATGGATAGTGAAAAGACAACGATAGTAGAATTTGCTCCACCCATAGATGGAAATGAGGAAGGATTGATTCGTTCCCTTGAAGAAGTAGAAGAGCATATGATAGGCGGTGTGGGTGGCGGAGTACCAGGAGTAGATCCTAACACTGGTGAAGACTATGAAATGGTAGATGATAATACAAATAGATATGATAAGGTAAGCAGATTAATAAATAATGAACTGAATGAAATAAATAAAGAAATAAGAAAGACACCAGGTCAAGTTGAAAGTATTACAGTTGCTGTATTAATAAATAAAGATGCCTTAGTAGATGGAGAAATGACACCTGAAAGAGAAAAAGAATTTATTGATTTGATTTATGCATCTACAGGGTTGGATACTAAAAATGTACAAGTTAAAGCAGAAACCTTTAACAGACAAATTACTGATAGGGTTATTAAACAGGATGCGCCAATTAACTGGATATATTTGGGAATTATCCTATTAGCTTTATTGATACTAATTATTCTGGGAACTATTTACATGCGTTCAAGGTCTAAAAAGGCTGCTAATGATGAATTAGAAAGACTTTTAGAAGAAAAGTCTTCTATTGAATTAGAAGTAGCGGATCTTGATTTCGAAATGGAAGAATCTAAGATGAAGGCTCAAATAGATAAGTTTATTGAAAAGAAACCCGATTCAGTTGCTCAGCTACTTAGGAACTGGTTAAATGAATAGGAGCGATCAAATATGTCGAAAAAGCAATTTAGCGGAAAAGAAAAGGTAGCAATTTTACTTATTGCATTAGGACCTCAAAAATCTGCAGAAATATTTAAACATCTAAATGAAGAAGAAATAGAGGAACTAACTTTACAAATTGCAAATATGAGAATGGTTTCTCCTGAAGAAAAAAGAGTAGTCATAGAAGAGTTTTACCAGATATGTTTGGCCCAAGAATATATATCAGAAGGTGGGATTAATTATGCTAAGGATGTATTGGAAAGAGCATTAGGTTCAGATAAGGCTCTTGATATTATTAGTAAGTTAACTTCATCCCTTCATGTGAGGCCCTTTGAGTTTATTAGGAAAGCTGATCCAAATCAGCTTTTGAACTACATACAAAATGAGCATCCCCAAACAATTGCTCTTATATTGTCTTATTTAGGACCTTCTCAAGCCGCTCAAATTCTTTCTAGTTTAACACCAGAAAAACAGTCAGATGTTACAAGAAGAATAGCAATAATGGATAGAACATCTCCTGAAGTAGTAAGAGAAGTAGAAGCAGTTTTAGAGAGTAAGTTCTCCAATATACTGGCTCAAGATTATACAACTACAGGCGGAATACAAGCAGTGGTGGATATTTTGAACGCGGTAGATAGGGGAACTGAAAAACATATTATGGAAGAACTTGACAATAGGGACGCAGAGTTAAGTGAAGAAATTAGAAGAAGGATGTTTGTATTTGAAGATATTATTACTTTGGATAATAGAAGTATTCAAAGAATCATTAGAGAAATTGATAATTCTCAGTGGGCTATTGCTCTTAAAGGTGCAAGTGAAGAAGTTAAAGAGCTTATATTTGCCAACATGTCTAAGCGTTTAGTAGAGATGATAAGAGAAGATATTGAGTTTATGGGACCTGTCCGTATTAGAGATATAGAAGATGCGCAACAAAACATTGTTAATATCATCAGAAAACTTGAAGATGATGGAGAGATCATTACTCCTAGAGGAGGAGATGAGATAATTGTCTAGTATTATTAAATCCTTTAGAGTAATTGAAGCAGAACCAATAGAATTGTTAAATAGTAAAGATGGAGAGAATTCCAAAATTAATGAGGTTATCATTGAAGAGGCAAAAAAAGAGTATGAAAAAATAATTGAAAATGCAAATAAAGAAGCATTGAAGATTGTAGAAGAAGCAGAAAATCAAAAGGAAGATATGATTAACTTAGCCTATGAAAGGTCAAAAGAAGTTTTTACCCAATCTAAGAATGATGGATACAAAGAAGGATATGAAATAGGATATGTTGAAGGCTTTGATAAAGGTTATAGCGAAGGAAAAATAATATCTGATAAATTAATTAAAGAATCCCTAGAGATAAAAAATGGGTATATAAATAAAACCAATAATTTATTAAAAGATTTAGAAGAAGATATTATTGAATTGGTTATTAGTATTTATGAAAAAGTCATTAATAAAAAAACTGAAGAGGATAATGAATTAATTGTTTCTTTAGTATTAAAGGGTATAAGTAACTTAGATTTAACAGAAAAATTGACTATTATTACATCTAAGGAAGATTACAACATGCTAGAAATGTCTAAAGGTGAAATATTGGCTAAAGCTAGTATGATTTCTGAGCTTGAAATTAAGTATGATGTGTCCTTAGAAAAGGGAGATTGTATTTTAGAAACTGCAAAGGGTAATATTGATGTTAGCCTAAAACATCAATTGGATGAAGTGAAGGAGCTATTAACAACAATATTAAATAATGAGTGATATCATGGAAGATAGAATTAATATTAATAAATATACTATTGCTGTAAAAGAAAAAAGATTTATGAAATATACTGGGAAAATAACTAAGGTCACTGGACTTACTATTGAATCTAACGGTCCAATGGCTACAATTGGTGAACTGTGTTATATATATCCATATAGAAGCAATATTCCTGTTTTATCAGAAGTCGTTGGTTTTAAAGAGGATAAAATCCTTCTTATGCCTTTGGGAGAAATGGAAGGAATTGCTAGTGGCAGTATTGTTGTTGGAAGTGGCAAAAGTTTAAGAGTTAATGTAGGAGAGGAGTTAATTGGAAGGGTAGTTGATGGTCTAGGAAACCCCATAGATGGATTAGGACCAATTAAGTCAAATAAATATTATCCAGTCTCTAGTCCTCCTCCAAGCCCATTAGATAGAATGATCATTAAAGAACCACTATCAGTGGGAGTTAGAGCAATTGATGGTTTATTGACCTGTGGAAAAGGTCAAAGAGTTGGTATTTTTGCAGGCTCAGGAGTAGGAAAAAGTACTTTAATGGGGATGATTTCTCGTAGTAGTACTGCAGATGTAAATGTCATAGGACTAATTGGAGAACGGGGTAGAGAGGTTAATGAATTTATCTATAATGATCTAGGAGAAGAAGGTCTAAAAAAATCTGTAGTTGTGGTTGTCACATCAGATCAACCTGCGCTAATCAGAGTAAAAGGAGCAATGGTCACTACAGCTATAGCAGAGTACTTTAGAGACAAAGGATTAAATGTAATGCTTTTAATGGATTCCTTAACTAGGTTTGCCATGGCTCAAAGAGAAATAGGTTTAGCAATTGGAGAGCCTCCAGTAACTAGGGGATTTACGCCTTCTGTTTTTGCTATGATGCCGAGATTACTAGAACGAACAGGAACTTCTGATAAAGGTACTATTACAGGTTTATATACAGTATTGGTAGATGGAGATGATTTAACAGAACCTGTAACGGATACTGCTAGAGGTATTTTAGACGGACATATTGTTTTATCTAGAAAGCTTGCAAATTCAAATCATTATCCAGCAATTGATGTTCTAGCCAGCATTAGTAGGGTTATGCCGAATATATCTAGTAAAGATCATATTAGAATGGCTAACAACATTAAAGATATTATGGCTGTTTATCAAGAAGCAGAAGATTTAATTAATATTGGTGCTTATAAAAGAGGCTCAAATAAAAAAATAGATACTGCAATTGATTTAATTGAAGACATAGAAAACTTTCTAAGGCAAGAGACTTATAGTGCTCAAACCTTTGAACAAACAATAGAACTAATGAAAAATATTGCTGATAAGATAGGTTAAATACCTATGGAGGTGAGTTGCCTTGGCAGGTTATAGTTTTAAGTTAGAAAAGGTTTTAAACTATAAAGAAAAATTGGAAAATATAAAGAAAGCTGAATACGGAGATATTAATCGCAGATTAAATAATGAAGAAGAAAAGTTATTGAATTACAATAACTACAAACAAAGTTTGGTAACTGAAAAAAATCAGATTACTAAAAATATTAATGTAGGCCATTTGAAATTATATAATGATTATTTACAAGACATATCAAATATGATTGAAAATCAAGAAAAAGTAGTTATAGAAATCAAAAAAGATTTAGAAATAGCAAAAGAAGAGCTCCTTATTGCTATGAAGGAAAAAAAATCATTTGAAAAATTAAAAGAAATTAAATACGAGGAGTATCTTTTTGAAACAAAAAAAAATGAAGAAAAAATAGTTGACGGGATAGTTACATTTAACACTACCACCCAACAGTAGGGGGCAGACATATGGATACATTAAATACAAAAGAAGAGAAAAAAAATAGGTCAGCGTTAAAAGTAATAGCTATTATTATCATTGTCTTAATAATAGTTCCTTTAACCATTTTAAGCCTTATATATAGAAGCAATACTAGTTTTAAAAATAATACTAATAAATTTCTTTCAAAAATACCTGGGTTTGTAGGAGAGCATTTTAGGAATCTGCCTACTGAAGGTGAAAAAAATGAAAAAATAAGTTATTTATCTAATTATTTCTTAAGTCTTGATCCAAGTATAGCAGCTGATAAAATATATATTGTAAAAAAAGATGATGAAAAGCTTTATATGGACCTAATAAAAGATATGAATTCAATTTCAGTGTCAAAAACTGAGGAAATAGTAATAAAAGTAAGAAATATGGAATTAAGAAAAGATTTATTGTTTTCCATATATGAAGATGCACAAAGAGATGAAAACGAAAAGTTTCTAGCGGAAGTATCTAGAATAGAAAAACAGGATGTTCTCACTTCTATAATTGAGATTGAAAAGAGATTTTCAGATAGAGAATTATTAAAGGTTTTAGATGTAATAAAGACTGAGAAATTAGGAGAAATACTTTATTATATGGATTCTGATATTAAAGACTATATTTTAAACACTTTTAACTCAAATAAAAGAACTATAATTGAGGGAATTATCTATGAAAAAGAAAATGAAATAAATACTTTGACAGATATAGCAAAGGTCTATGATACTAAGCCAGTTGAAGTATCAATTAATGTAATTGGGAATACCGATAATTATTCAATGGACAAACTAGGTGTGATTTATAAAAACTTATCTATCTTAAAATCTGCTGAACTACTTTCCAATGTAAAGGATGAGAAATTCATTGAAGATTTATTTAAATCTATAATGCGTGAAGAACAGCTTATTAAGTCAGATACAAATATTACAAAAGATATAAGTAGAACAATGGAGTTTCTAAATGAATATGGGAAAAAAGTTAAAGATCTTGTTGCAATTTATGAGAAGATGTCACCAGAAAAGGTTGCTAAAATAGTAGAAAGAATGATGAATAATACAGGAACTATAACTTCTTTTGAGTTAAATTCAGAGAATATCCTTGAACTATCAGATAGTGTTATTATAGTAGATGTATTATCAAAAATGAAAAATCAAACCTTATCAAAGGTTTTAGATTTTATGGAGCCAGATAAGGCTTCTCAAATAACTAGGCTTTTAGCTAAGCCAAAGGAAAATAATTAAAGGAGGTGAAAATTATTTTTCAACTATAATGTTAAGGAGGTGAACAAGTGGAAGCTATAATATTTGATTTCAAGCAGCAGATTAAGTCAAATACCGAAGTAACAAGAAATAACAATTTACCAAAAGAAAAAAACTTTACCTCTACCCTTGAGTCTATTAAAAACAATGAAAAACTTTCTTCTGAAAATCCTTTAAAATGTAAGAAAGAAGATAGAAAAACAGACAGTAATTTAGATAATAGTAATGAAGAACTGGTAACAGATAATAAAAGTGATGAAGAACCTATTAATGAAATTGGGAAAGTAGAGAAAAAAGACTATAAATTAGTATATGCAAATATGTATTTATTAGGACTTAATCATATTGATGCTAAAGATACCTTAGAAAAATCCAAAGACTTGAATCTAGATTTTCAAGAAGAAGTAAAAGTATTGGAGTTAGAAGGCAATTCAGAGAACTTGACTCAAGTTGATGAAGAGATGTTTTTAGATACAACTACATTTAACAATCAACAAGATAAGGGAGAAGTATTTCTGGATAATAAAGATCAGAAAGCAGATAAATCTCAATTAACTGATAATAAAAATCAAAATGAAGAAGTAGATTTTATTTCAAACTTTAATACTAAGGAAATTAGTTTAAAAGAAAAGGATTTTTCAAACAAAGGTGATGTAGAACAGTATCAGGATAAGGTTACAACTGATGCAATTGGTAAAGTTATTGTTTCAAATTCAGAGGACAATGAAGGATTTAATAACTTAGATCAAAATGATTCTTATAAATCATCACATAATAAAAAGACGGAAGATCTTGATTTAACACAAGATAAAGAAAATGATTTAAGAATTAATAAAGAAACCTTAATTCCATTTACAAAAGATGGTATAGAGTTCGTTAAAGATAATCCTCTTGAATTAAAAGAAATTGTTTCAATTGATAAAAAAGAAGTAATTCAGCAAATAGTTGACAAGGTTAAAGTTGATTTTTCAGAAGCAAAAAATGAAATTAGGGTGAAGCTTAAACCAGAGATATTAGGCGAAATGACAATGAATATTGAAGTTGCCAAGGGAGCAATTACAGCAAAAATAATGGTAGACAATCAAAGGACTAAAGAAATAATAGAAGGTAACTTAATACAATTAAAGGAAAGTATTAAGGATACAGGTCTTGAGATTAAAACTGTGGAAGTCTTTGTAGGAAATAATGGAGACTTTGATAAACACAGTTCCAATGGATTTAATCTAAGGCAAAACAATAAAAAACTTAAAATAAAGGTGCAAAATAATAAAACATCTTTTAGCTATGGTGAAGATATTCTTAAAAACCAAGTAGATTTAATAGATGAACATCCAGAAAATAGTTTAAATATTTTGGCATAGAAAGGAGGAAGATGATGAAAGTAGATGGAAATGATGTAGAATATATTTATAAATTTGATGATAAAACTAAAGACACTAAAGAAAGCAAAAGAAAAAATGATTTAGATAAGGATGCTTTTTTAAGGTTATTAACTACTCAATTATCCAATCAAGATCCACTTAACCCAATGGAGGACAGGGAGTTTATTGCACAACTAGCACAGTTTAGTTCATTAGAACAAATGCAAAACCTTAACAAGGTCATTAGCACTAAGTCTGAAGAGATGATAAAAGAACTTGACAACATGAATAAAAACCAAATTCAAGCCAATGTAGAGATATTAAAGGAAATCACGAAAATTAGAAAAGCTATGGATGCTTATATGATTAAAGAACCAATAAAAGAAGAGTCTGTAGAAGAGGAAGGTAGCAATAGTACAATAGAAGAATAATGAGGTTGATATTATGAACAATATAAATATTAGGCAACTTGAAAGCCGATTATTAAACTCGGCTAAGCCTCAGGAAACGAAGCAGATTAAAGTAAATAAGGATTTTAAACAGATTCTAGAACAGTTTCAAAGCAAGGATGAAGAAATAAGGTTTTCAAAACACGCCACAGAAAGACTAAATAGTAGGGACATTGCTTTAACACTAGATGAAATGACTAGACTAAAAACAGCATTCCATAAAGCTGAAACTAAAGGTGTGAAGGATGCTCTAATACTAATGGATGACAAGGCTTTTATTGCAAACATCCACAAGAGAACTATTATCACAACAGTTAATAAAGAGCAACTAAAAGATAATATATTTACAAATATTGATGGAGCAGTAATAATATAACTGGACCTTATTAGGAAGTTATATAGACTGGATTGATGGAAGGTCTATGGCTGCTCAAAAAATTGGAGGAATGAATTATGATGAGGTCAATGTACTCAGCCGTTTCAGGCTTGAGGATACATCAAAGTAAAATGGACACAATTGGTAATAACATAGCCAATGTAAATACAGTTGGTTTTAAGAAAGGACAAGTTACTTTTCAAGAAGTATTTAGTCAAGTTGTAAGAGGAGCCAGTGCGCCGACAGGTGGAAAAGGTGGTACGAACCCTCAACAAATAGGTATGGGTGCTGCAATGGGTTCAATTAATACTATTCATACAAAGGGGCCAGGGCAGAGAACTGATAATCCTACAGACCTTATGATTGATGGAGAAGGCTTTTTTGTAGTATCAGATGATTCAAATTTTAACAATAGATACTATACAAGGGCTGGGAATTTTTCTTTAGACAGAGATGAAAATTTAGTTACAGCTGATGGATTTAAGGTGTTAGGGTATTCAGCTGATAAAGATGGGAATATCTTATCAGAGGTGACTAATATAAAAATAAACATGTCTGAAACTAAATCACCAACTGTGACTGAGAATATCACTTTTAGAGGCAATTTAGATAGCAGATTTGAGATTGGAGATTCTAAAAAAATAGATACTGTGATATATGATAGTCTAGGTAATTCATATACACTGACATTTAATGTAGAGAAAACTGCTAATCATACATGGAATCTATCTTTATCTAGAATTACAGACAGATCCAGTGGGAACTATACTGAGGTAACTACTGGGATTGTACCTGGTGATACATTGGAATTAAGATTCAACGACAATGGTAAATTAATTGGGATAGGTACTGAGGATTTAGATACTACTACAGGATTTAAAACTCAGTTAACAGGGTTGTCTGCTATTAATTTCGATAAAAACAAAGATGGTGAAGATTTGACAACACCAACTGTACCTGGTGGTTCTTTTAGAGAAATAACTTTATTTGATTCAGAAAATGAAGATACTATAAAAGATGTGACTCAATATGCTAATGAGATGGGTATTAAACCATATGGTATGGATGGTAACACATCTGGGACTTTAGAAGGCTTCTCAATTGATGCTACAGGTACAGTTGTAGGAGTATTTACTAATGGAGAGAGAAAGGCCCTAGGCCAAATAATGCTTGCTAAGTTTGACAATCCTATGGGATTACAAAAACTTGGAAATAATTTTTTTGTAGATACTAGAAACTCTGGAGAACCCCAATATGGTGGTGCAGGTGTAAGCGGATTTGGGGCCATAAGTCCAGGGAATTTAGAGATGTCCAATGTTGACATATCCTTGGAATTTACAGAAATGATTACTACTCAGAGAGGATTCCAAGCTAATTCAAGGATAATAACAACTTCAGATGAAATGCTACAAGAATTGGTTAACATGAAGAGATAATCTAATGGAATAGGGTAGATTTCTATCTACCCTATTCAAAAACAAGGTGGGATAAATTATGATTAAGGTAAAACGACTGAATGACAAAGAATTCGTTGTAAATAGTGATCTTATACTTTTCATTGAAGCAACTCCCGACACTGTTATTACTCTAACAAATGGGCAAAAAATTGTAGTAACTGATTCTGTTAATGAAGTAATTGATAAAGTAATTAATTATAAGGCGAAGACTTTTGCCTTAGAAAGAAGATACGATGGAAACGAGGTGTAGCAGTTGGATATAGCAACGATTGTAGGTTTAATTTCAGGTATTGGTTTTATCATCTGGGGTATTATGATTTCAGGAGATTTAGGAACATATTGGGACCCACCATCAATAGTTATTACACTGGGGGGGACCATAGCAGCAACTTTGTTAGCTTATCCAATAAATACTTTAACAGGCATAGGCAAGGTATTTCAAAAAGCATTTTTTCACAAAGAAATATTAGCAAATGAGATAATTGAAGAAATAATTAAGCTTGCTAATATTGCGAGGAAAGAAGGGCTATTGTCATTAGAAGAATACGGAGAAAAATTAGAGGATGAGTTTTTAAAAAAGGGTATTATGTTAATTGTAGATGGAACTGATCCTGAACTTGTAAGAAATATCTTGGAAACTGAATTGATTTTTCTAGAGGAGAGGCACGGTCAGGGACAAGGAATGTTAGAAGCCATGGGAGGATATGCTCCTGCATTTGGAATGATAGGAACCTTAATAGGATTAGTTAACATGCTTCAGAAAATGGACGATCCAAAGGCTATAGGACCAAATATGTCAGTAGCTTTAATAACTACTTTTTATGGCTCTGCATTGGCTAATATATTTTTCTTGCCTTTGGCTCAAAAATTGAAAATCAGAAGTAAATCAGAGGTTTTAGTGAAGGAGTTAATGATAGAAGGTTTATTATCAATACAAGCAGGAGAAAACCCAAGAATTATAGAAGAAAAGTTAAAAACCTTCATACCACCAGACCAAAGAAAAGTGCTAAATAAAGAAGTTGAGAGTGAGGGAGCATAATGAGTAGGAAGAGAAGGCAAGAGGAAGCTAGTGGTGGAGCTCCAGAGTGGCTAACTACATATAGTGATATGGTTACCTTGCTTTTATGCTTTTTTGTTTTATTATTTTCTTTTTCTTCTGTAGATGCAGAAAAGTTTAAAAGTATAATGAGGAGTTTTCAAGGTGGTGCAGGAGTCTTAAGTGGAGGAAATACAATAGATATTCCACTAAATCCTATTGAAGATGATTTAGATGTTGATTCTGAGCTTCATCAACTTATGGGATACTTAGAGGAGTATATTGAATCTTTAGGCTTAGGAGAAAGTATAATTATACAACCTGAAGAGAGAGGAATAGTTATTAGATTTATGGACAATATTTTCTTTGATTCAGGTAGTGCTGTCATTAAACAAGAGGCTTTTGAAATATTGAAATCAGTTGCAGAATTACTTAATAGGGAAGAATTTATTAATAGACAAATTAAAGTAGAAGGCCATACAGATTCTGACCCAATAGTTAAAATTTCAAAATTCCCAACAAACTGGGAGTTATCAGCTACTAGGGCTACAAATGTATTGAGATATTTAGTAGAAGTTGAAGCAATTGATGGTGGAAGAATTTCTTCTTCGGGATATAGCTTTTATCGAGGTATTGCCCCAAATGATACACCTGAAAATAAGGCTAAAAATAGAAGAGTAGACATTGTAATATTGAAAGATGCATATGTAGAGTTAGAGCCATAGTAAATAGAACGGAGTGGTAATATGTCTAAAAAGACTATTTTAATAGTAATCATTATTTTGTTATTAGCATTAATTGCTGGTATAACTGTGGGTATGCTTTTCTTTTCAAATAGATCTGGAGAAAAAAAAGTAAAAGAAGTAAAGACCTATTCACTTACTTTAGAAGACCTTTATTGTAACATTAAGGATAGTAAAAAAATCCTTAAGATAAAGATCACGATAGAGACGATAAATGAAAAAACTTTAGAAAAAATAAGTGAAAAACAATTTCTAATTAGAGATGAGGTAAATAAAATTGTAAGGAATTTAACTGAAGAAGATTTGAAAGGAAAAGAAGGTCAGATTAATTTGCAAAAAGTAATTAAAGATAATGTAGTAGATTTATTTCAAGATGAAAGCATAACAAATGTATATTTTGATGACTTTATAATTCAGTAGAGGGGGGATTTCATTGTCTGAAGTAATGTCACAAAGTGAAATTGATGCCCTTCTCAGTGCTCTAGATTCAGGAGAAGTAGATGTAGAGGAGATTCAAGAAGTCGATACTTCCAAAAAAATAAAAAAATATGATTTTAGAAATCCTCAAAAAATATCAAAAGAACAGTTAAGAACTTTAGAAATCATTCATGAAAACTTTGGAAGATATATGCAAACTTTTCTAACTGGATATTTAAGGGCGCCAGTAAAGATTAGTATTCTAACAGTAGACCAATTTGCATACAGTGAGTTTAGCAATGCCTTATCTAACCCAGCTTTTTTAAGTATCATAGATTTTAGTCCGTTGAATGGTCAAATATTATTAGATATTTCTACTAATGTTATTTACACAATTATAGATAGATTATTGGGTGGAGATGGTGATGCAAGACAAGAAATAAGGGTATTCACAGAAATTGAATTATCTTTATTAAAAAAGATGATGCAAAGAATAGTCATTGACATTAAAGAAGCATGGAGTAATGTAATAGAATTAAAACCCATATTGGAAAAAATTGAAACAAACCCTCAATTTGCTCAAGTAGTACCACCTAATGAAACTATTGCATTAATAACCATGAGTCTAGAGATCAGTTCAGTAGAAGGAATGATGAATATATGTATACCATATATATTATTAGAACCGGTCTTAGATAAACTAAATACAAAGTTTTGGTTTACTACATCTACAAAAGAACACACAAAGGAAGAAATCAAGGTTATTAGAGAAAGAATCTTACAAACTAGAGTACCTTTAGTAGCTCAATTAGGCTCTACTCATATTTCAGTAAGGGATATATTAAATTTATCTCCTGGAGATGTGATTAAGCTTCACAATAGTGAAAACAATATTGCGGACATTAAAGTGGGTAGCAATGTGAAATTTAAAGGTGAAATAGGTGTAATAAACAAGAAAATGGCTGTAAAAATAGTTGAGGTTGTAAAGGAAGGTGAAATTGTTAATGGCAAGTGATATGTTATCTCAAGAAGAAATTGATGCTCTATTAAAAGGTGGATCTAATGATGAGCCTGATTTAGAATTTTATGAAGATAATTATGAAGATTTATTATCAGAGATGGAGATAGATGCTTTAGGTGAAATTGGTAATATAAGTATGGGTACAGCAGCAACTACTTTATCTACTTTATTAAATAGAAAAGTAAATATAACTACTCCTACAGTAGCTATTACAACAACTGATGAATTATCGGATGATTATAAATTACCCTTTGTAGCTATAGATGTAAGCTATAAAGAAGGGCTAAAGGGTTCAAATATCCTAATTCTTAATACGGATGATGCTAAAATCATTACAGATCTTATGATGGGGAAAGATAGCTTTGATATTGATAGAGACCTTACTGAGCTAGATTTAAGTGCTGTTAGTGAAGCCATGAATCAAATGATGGGTTCTGCTTCAACATCTTTATCAGAGATGTTTTTGAAAAAAATAGATATTGCACCACCAAAATCAATGGAAATTACTTTTGACGAAGGAAAAAGCAAAGTTGATTTGTTAAATACTTCTACACCTATAATAAAGATATCCTTTAGGATGGTAATAGATGATATAATAGATAGTAATATAATGCAACTAGTACCATTAGAGTTCGGAAAATCCATGGTAAAAAACCTTATGGGTTCATCTGATATCTCGGAAGAAATTAAAACACCGGAGCCAACATATACTCCACCAACTGAAGATGCTTATCATCATATTGAACAAACAAGGGTTGAACCACAGAGTCAACGAGTATCTCAATCTCAAGTAACAGATGTTGCTAGGAATGATAATATTAATTATAATAATATTAGTAAGAAAGAAGAAAAGATAATTGTACAAAAACCTGAATTCCAAAGTTTTGAAACTTCAATACATTCACCTTTTAATGAGTCCATAGATTTAGTAGGCGATATTCCAGTTGAAATAGTAGTAGAACTAGGTAGAACAAATAGAAAAATTAGTGAAATTTTAGAATTTGGACAAGGAACTGTTATTGAATTGGACAAGTTAGTTGGTGAAGCATTAAATATTTATGCCAATGGTAAGTATATTGCAAAAGGAGAAGTTATTGTTATTGATGACAACTTTGGAGTTAGGGTAACAGAAATTGAAAATACTTATAAAAGGATTATCTAAAAGTTTAAATAGGAGGTAATAAAATGTCAAATGGAATTTTAATAGTAGATGATGCATCATTTATGAGAATGATGATAAAGGATATCTTATCAAAAAATGGATTTACAGTATTAGGTGAAGCTGAAAATGGTGTAAAGGCAGTAGAAAAATATAAAGAATTAAATCCAGAGCTTGTAATTATGGATATTACTATGCCTGAAATGGATGGGATACAGGCAGTTAAAGAAATCAAGAAGATTAACAACAGTGCAAAGATTGTAATGTGTTCTGCAATGGGGCAACAGGCCATGGTTATTGAGGCAATACAAGCAGGAGCAAAGGATTTCATTGTGAAGCCATTTCAAGCGGATAGAGTTGTTGAGGCAGTAAAAAAGGTTCTGAGTTAAAAAATGAAGGATAAAGCCAAGTTATTATGTGTTTTTTTTATTACTATATTTTATGGTTTCCCAGTATATGGGGTAGGATACGAGGATGTGAGCTTAGCTAAAATCATTTTACAATTAGTTTTTTATATAGTTGTGTTTGCTATAGTTGTTTTTTTCACCATTTATGGAACAAAGATTATTGCAAAGAACTTTAAGGGCATCACCTCAAGTAAATATATGAAATTGTTAGATATATTGAATATCCCAGGTGGTGCTAAAATTGTTTTAGTTAAAATGAATGATAAAATTTATGTATTATCAACTAATAACAATGGTATGAATGTAATCGATATTATCGATGAAGAAAACTTTACTATTGAAGAAGAAAATTTTAATAATTATTTAAGCAAATATCTAAATAGTAAAGAAAATGGTTTTAAGTTGAATTCAAAAGTTGAAGGAGTATTTAATAAATTTTATATCAAGAAGGATAAGGAAGACAGTAAAGATGAAAAAAACTATTAAAACAAGCATTTTGGTTATTGTTTTTCTAATGATATTTTCAACAATTGTTCATGGTGAGTCATCTCTATCATTATTCGGGAAAAGTGTAACATTACAAGATAATAATAATCCAGAAGACTATGTATTTTCCCTTCAATTATTATTTCTTTTAACGATTTTGACTTTAGCACCATCAATTCTAATAATGATGACTGGGTTCACTCGAATACTCATTGTTTTGTCTTTCATTAGAAATGCACTAGGTCTTCAACAGACGCCACCAAATCATGTTATTATTGGGTTAGCTTTATTTTTAACTTTTTTTATCATGGCGCCGATTGCTACTGAAATAAACAATGATGCTATCCAACCATTTATAAATGCAGAAATAAGTCAAGAAATTGCCTTAGAAAGAGCTATTAATCCTATTCGGAACTTTATGTTTAAACAAACTAGAGATAAAGATTTAGGATTGTTTCTAAGTTTAAAAGGTATGACTAATGGTGTTAATAATTTAGATGAAATACCTACCCATGTTATAATTCCTGCATTTATTATTAGTGAATTAAAAACTGCTTTTCAAATAGGATTTATTATTTTTATTCCTTTCTTAGTTATAGATATGGTAGTTGCTAGTACATTGATGGCAATGGGAATGATGATGTTGCCACCAGTAATAATATCATTACCTTTTAAGATACTATTATTTATACTTGTTGATGGATGGAATTTAATTATTAAATCACTAGTATTAGGGTTTAATTAGGGGTGTTAATATGAGCAATGTAGATATGTTAAAATTGGCACAGGATGCTATTCGTACAGTACTATTTGTAGCAGCCCCTATTTTAGGAATTAGTTTAACTGTAGGTCTAGTTGTAAGTATTATTCAAGCTGTTACTCAAATCCAAGAAGCTACACTTGCATTTGTACCAAAAATAGTTGCTGTATTTGTATCTTTACTACTATTTGGTCCATGGATAATTAAGCTATTGCTCCAATTTGCATCGGAATTACTTTCAAACATTAACTTATACATATATTAAGGGTGAAAAGCATGGAAGGGATAATGGATTTAATTTTTAGTCAGTATCAATTATTTTTGTTAGTTATGGTAAGAACTTCAGGAATTTTTATTTTTTCACCTTTTTTTAGTTCACAAAATATACCAAATATAATGAAGATTGGACTAACCTTTTCCCTATCTTTATTAATATCAACAACTTTGTCTTATACAGTAGACTTTACTAATGAAATGTTAATATTAATCCTTTTTAAGGAGTTAATGGTTGGAATAATAATCGGTTTTATAAGTTATGCATTTTTTTCAACATTTTATGTTATGGGACAAATCATTGATATGAAAATTGGATTTGGAATGGTTAATGTAATAGACCCACAAAATAGAGTGCAAGTTCCTTTAATGGGGAATTTTTATTATATCTTAGTCTTTCTATTGATGTTAGGAATCAATGGTCATCATCAGATTATTTTAGCATTAATTGACAGCTATAAATTCTTGCCTATTGGAAGTTTTAAGTATACAGGTGATACAATGAATCTTTTAATAAATACCCTAGTAAAAAGCTTTGAGATAGGATTTAAGCTAAGCACACCAATTGTAGCAATAATTTTTATAACAGATATTATCTTAGGGATTATATCAAAAACCATACCCCAAATGAATGTATTTGTTGTTGGAATGCCTTTAAAAATAATTATTGGATTATTTATGATTATGGTTAGTATACCTGTTTTTTTTAGTTCCATTGAAGGTATTTTTGCTCTAATCATAAACAATATTTACATGTTTATGAAAATTTAATATAAGGTTGATATTATGATATTGGAAATAGATTTGCAGTTGTTTGCTGACTCTGAAAAAACAGAAAAGCCTACCTCTAGGAAACGAAGACAAGCTCGGGAAGAAGGGCAGATTCTTCAAAGTAAAGAAATCAATACTGTTGTTATTCTTTTTAGTTGTTTTTTAGGGCTTAAAATATTTGGTGCATATATGAATGCTCAACTAAAACTTTTTATGATTGATATTTTCAATGAGATAAACAATCCAGAAGTATTTATTAATCCAAATAATCTAATGACTAATTTTCTAAAGATAACAACTTTTTTTGCAATAGTTAGTTTGCCTATTTTAGGGATTGCGTTTATTTCTGCTTTAATTGTAAACTATTTTCAAGTAGGTTTTTTATTTACTACTAAAACCTTAAAAATAAAATTAAGTAGGTTAAATCCAGTTGAAGGATTTAAAAAGATGTTTTCCAAACGAGCCCTGATAGAATTAGTAAAATCAATTTTAAAGGTAGTACTAGTTGGATATTTTGCAATTACATATGTAAATAGTCAAATGACAAGAGTTATTAAATATTCTAATTTGGAGATTGTTGATTCATTTACAAATTTTACAAGTTTAATTTATGGAATTATTTTAAGAATATTAGGAGTTCTCCTGGGATTATCTTTTTTAGATTATTTCTTCCAATGGCGGGAGCATGAGAAAAATCTAATGATGAGTAAACAAGAAGTTAAAGAGGAATATAAGCAAACAGAAGGAGACCCTTTTATAAAAGGAAAAATTAAGGAAAAACAAAGAAGACTTGCCCTTAGTAGAATGATGCAAGATATACCTAAGGCAGATGTAATTATTACTAACCCTACCCACTATGCAGTTGCTATTAAATATGAAAAAGATAAATTTGAGGCCCCTTATATTGTAGGAAAGGGAGTAGACCTAATAGCACAAAATATTAAAAAGGTAGGGGAAGAATATGAAATCCCAATAGTTGAGAATAAACCATTAGCACGGGCGTTATATGACACTATTGAAATAGGCCATATGATTACAGAAGAACTCTATGAGGCAGTAGCAGAAGTATTAGCATATGTTTACAGTTTGAAGGATGAATTTTAGGGGGACATAAAATGAAGTTAGGAGATATATTAGTAGCTTTAGCCATAATTGGGATAGTTTTCATTATAATAATACCTATAAACACAGGAGTTTTAGATTTTTTATTAAGTTTGAATATTTCCTTATCTTTATTAATATTACTGTTGTCAATGTATACTGAAGATGCTCTGCAAATTACAATTTTTCCATCTTTATTGCTACTTACTACACTGTTTAGATTGGCTCTTAATATTTCTACAACAAGGGGGATCCTTACTGACGCAAATGCTGGAAGAGTCATAGAAGCTTTCGGAAATTTTGTAATTCGTGGAGACGCAGTTGTAGGTTTCATTATATTTTTTATCATAGTAATTATCAATTTTTTAGTAATCACAAAAGGTGCAGAAAGGGTTTCTGAGGTGGCAGCTAGATTCACATTAGATGCAATGCCTGGTAAACAAATGGCCATAGATGCAGATTTAAATACAGGATTAATTACAGAAGAAGAAGCAAAACAAAGAAGAAAAGATATTCAAAAATACGCAGATTTTTATGGAGCCATGGATGGAGCCAGTAAATTTGTAAAAGGCGATGCAATTGCAGGTATTATAATAACCTTTGTAAATATTGGAGCAGGATTTCTTATAGGTATTATTGGAAAGGGCATGCCCTTTGCCCAAGCACTACAAAGATACACTTTACTAACTGTAGGAGATGGACTTGTAGGTCAAATTCCTGCTTTACTTATCTCTACTGCAACTGGTTTAGTTGTTACTAGAGCAGCTTCTGAATCAAACTTAGGTCAGGATTTGATAAAACAATTATTTGGTAACAATCCAATGCTTTTATACATAATAGGCGGGGTCATGATTACTTTAGGCGTTTTTACCCCTTTACCTAAATTAGCAAATATTTCACTAGGAGTTATCTTAATATTAGCAGGCTTAAGATCAAAAACTACCATTAAAACTGAAGCTCCAGAAATCTCCGATGACACCTCTGAGGCTGAAGAGTTAAGAAAACCAGAAAATGTATTGGGTCTTCTAAAGGTAGATGATATTGAACTTGAATTTGGCTACGGACTCATTCCTTTAGCTGATGTAAGTCAAGGTGGAGACCTACTAGATAGAATTGTAATGATTAGAAGACAAATAGCAATGGAGTTGGGTTTGGTAGTCCCTATCGTTAGATTAAGAGATAATATTCAATTAAATCCAAATGAATATCTAATCAAAATAAAAGGAGTTAAGATTTCAAAGGGAGAAGTATATTTTGACCACTATTTAGCAATGGATCCAGGGATGGGAGAAGGTAATATTGAAGGAATAGATACTATTGAACCTGCATTTGGTTTACCAGCTAAGTGGATTACAGAAAAAGAACGAGAAAAAGCTGAAATATTTGGATATACTGTAGTTGATCCACCTTCTGTAATAGCAACACATTTAACTGAAGTTATAAAAGAGCGTGCTTATGAGCTTATTGGAAGACAAGATGTAAAGACATTGATTGAAAATGTTAGAGAAGAATATCCTGCTGTAGTTGAAGAAGTTGTTCCCAAAGTTTTATCTCTTGGAGATGTACAAAAAGTATTATCTAATTTGCTTAGGGAACAAATCAGTATAAGAGATATGGTGACTATTTTAGAAACATTAGCAGACTATGGTAGCATCACTAATGATACTGATTTACTTACTGAGTATGTAAGACAGAGGATGTCAGGATATATTACTAATAAATATGTTGAAGGTAATAGTCTAAATGTAGTAACTCTGGGAAATGATGTAGAGGAACTAATCATGAATTCAATAAACAAAACAGAAACAGGGTCATATTTGTCAATAGACCCTAATAGAGCTCAAACTATACTAAATAATACTTTTAAAACTATGCAAAAACTTACTTCAATAGGTGAACAGCCAATAATATTGACTGCACCTATTGTAAGATTGTATTTTAAGAAATTAACAGAACAAATGACTAGAGATATAGTAGTAATATCATATAATGAGATTGAGCCTTCAGTAGAAGTTCAATCAGTTGGGGTGGTAGGTATATAATGAAAATAAAAAAATATATTGGACAAACTGCCCATGAGGCAATGTTAAAATTAAAAATGGAATTGGGACCTGATGCAGTTATTTTAAGTACTAAAACCATTAGACCTAAGGGTTTGTTTGGCCACTTTAAAAAACCTTTAGTAGAAATTACAGCAGCATTTGAGGACAAGGACTTAATCCAGAGAAATCCATCAAATAATTATGAAAACAAACTAAAAGACATTAATCAAGAATTAGTGGAATTAAAAAATATGATGATGAATTTTGCTAATGACAAGAATGCTAACAGTGAATTATCATCTAACCTTAAAGTATACCATAATATTATGGTAAAAAATGGTATAAACCCCGATATATCTTCAAGTATATTAAAATCCATTGAAGAGCAAATCAACTTAGAAGGAAAAGATATTAAAACTATAAAGAACATAATAAGGTTTAGTTTGTCTGAAAATCTAGGCAATCCTCAACCTATCAATATAAACAAAAAGCAAAATATTATATTTTTTATTGGGCCAACAGGGGTAGGGAAAACTACTACTTTAGCTAAAATAGCTGCAAACTTTGTTTTAGATAACAAGTATGATATAGGATTGATTACTTCTGATACCTATAGGATTGCAGCAGTAGAACAACTAAAAATATATAGTGAAATATTACAACTACCTTTAGAGATAGTATATAATAAAGATGACATGATAAAATCCCTGGAAAATTTTAAAGACAAAGATATTATCTTAATTGATACTGCTGGTAGAAATCATAATGACATAAATCAAATAGAAGAGTTAAAAGATATCATTAATACTGTTGAGATAAAAGAAATATTTTTATTGATAAATGCAACAGTAGATAACAAAGTATTAAATTCAGTTGTTGACAAATATAGTTTCTTAGAAGATTATAAGTTGATTGTCACTAAAATAGATGAAGCTGAAAACTATGGAAATCTATTAAACATTAAACACATTACAAACAAAGAACTTTCATATTATACAACTGGTCAGAATGTGCCAGATGATATTCAAGTAGTTAGTGTTGATGATATAGTTGATAAGTTAATTGAGGAGAATATAAATGATTGATCAAGCTACGAAACTAAGGAAAATGATGAATTCTTTGGATGAGAATACTCAAACTGACCTATTAAGTGAAAATAAAGCTAAAGTTATAGCTGTGTCCAGTGGAAAAGGTGGAGTAGGCAAGACAAATTTTGCAATAAATTTCTCAATATCATTGAAAAGATTAGGATATGAAGTGGTTATAATTGATGCTGATATAGGGTTAAGTAATGTAGAAATACTATCTGGGGTAAATCTTAACCATTCCATATCGGATATTGTTTTTTCTAATAAAGATATATTCGAAATTATAGGAAATGGGCCAGAAGGTGTTAAAATTATTTCTGGAGGCTCTGGACTAAAGGAATTAAAGTTATTAAATGACGATAACTTTCCTAAGTTGATTAGTGAAATTGAAAGACTACAATCTATGGTAGATTTCATTATTATTGATACTGGAGCAGGAATTTCAAGTTCTGTAATTGATTTTATTATGACTGCTAATGAAGTTATTGTTGTTTGTACTCCTGACCCTACCTCTCTTATGGACTCCTATACATTGATAAAGTCCATAGCTCATACTGGATTTTTAGGAAAAATTAATATTGTATGTAATATGGTTAGTAACAGAAATGAAGGCAAAGAAATTTTTGAAAAACTATCTAATGCTACAAATAATTTTCTAAGAGTTCAAGTTGAATATTTGGGGTATATAGAGAAAAACGATCTAGTTAATAATGCCATAAGAAATCAAATACCATTTATTGTTTCTCATCCAAACAATCTTATTTCAAAAAGAATAAATATTATGGCTATGAGCTATTTAGATAATCCACCTTCAAACATGGAAAATGAAAAAGTAAGCTTTGCTAAAAGACTATTAGATATATTCTCAAAAAGAGGTGATTAAGTGGATTCTGCATTTGATTCTTTAAGTATTGGAACTAAAATTGAACTCATGAGAATTGAGGATAATACAGGGAAATCATATCCTTCTCAGGTTTTAGACATAATAAATCCTGATGAGTTGATGATTAGTGGACCAATTAAGAAAAGTAATATAGTTCTTATACATAGAGGAGAAGATGTTGAAATCTCTTATTATGTTGAAAACAAAGGAAAACTATACTTTATTGGTAGAGTCATTTCTAGAAACTATTCATCAGTATATACAATAAGAGTAAAGAAAACATCTGAGATAAGAAAAATTCAGCAGAGGGAGTTTTTTAGACTTCCCACTACTTTAAGAGTTGACATAGAGCATGCAACAACCAGTAAAGACAATATTGAGGCAATCAATGATGTTTGTGAAGCGAAAGATATTTCTGGCGGTGGGATGAAAATATACTGTAATTATAAATTTAAAATTGGAGATAAGATTCTTTGTTCCTTTACTATAAATAATAAACTAATAAAAGTTAATGCTTTAGTTGCAAGAATAGAAGAAATAGAGACCTTTAACTATAAATATAGTTTAGGAATTTCTTTTTCAGATATGAAAGAGGACGATAGAGATGAAGTTATTAAATATGTGTTTGAACAGCAAAGAATTTTAAGAATAAAAGGATTGATTTAGATGATAAAAGTCTTGATAGTAGATGATTCTGCACTAATTAGAAAAATATTAACTGACCTCTTAGAGTCTGATGATGAAATATCAGTTGTTGGTACTGCTAGAAACGGCAAGGAAGCTTTAGATAAAATTGAGACTTTAAAACCAGATATAATTACATTAGATATTGAAATGCCATTAATGGATGGTTTAACAACCCTTAAACATATTGTTTCAAGGTACAAGCTACCAGTTATCATGATCAGTTCTTTAACATCTGAAGGGGCAGAGCTTACACTAAAGGCTTTAGATGAGGGAGCAGTTGATTTTTTATCAAAGCCCACTAATATATTTAGTTTAAGCCAAACAGATATAAAAAACCAAATTATTGAAAAAATAAAGTCTGGGGCAAAGTCGAAGTTTTTTATTCGTGAACCTGTTAAAAAACTTAATAAACTTGAAGAAACTGTAGATAGACAAAGTGAAATACGAGGAAGTTTTGATAATATTGTTGCAATCGGAACTTCAACAGGAGGGCCGAGGGCTCTGCAAACATTAATACCTGAATTACCTAGTAATATTAATGCCACAATTGTTATTGTACAGCACATGCCCCCTAAATTTACTAAATCTTTAGCTGATAGACTAAATTCTATTTCAAACATTAAAATTAAAGAAGCAGAAGAAGGTGACATTCTATTAAAAGGACATGGATATATTGCACCAGGTGATTATCATTTGACAGTAGTGAAAGAATCTAATAACTTAGTTGTAAGGTTAAATCAAGATCCTCAAGTTATGGGATTGAGACCTACAGTTGATATGATGATGGAATCTATTGCAAATATTAAAGGATATTCAAAAGTTGGAGTAATATTAACTGGAATGGGTTCTGATGGAACAAAAGGAATAGTTAAAATGAAACAATCTGGAAGCTATACCATAGCTCAGAATGAGGAAACTTCAGTAGTATTTGGTATGCCTAAGGCAGCAATTGCTACAAATTCTATAGATGTGGTATTGTCTCTAGATAAAATATCAGATAAAATAATAAGTAAGGTGGGGGTGTAAATATGGATTTAGACATTAGTCAATATATTAACATATTTGTTGAAGAAGCAAAAGAGCATCTACAAAGTATGAATGAGGTTTTGTTAGAATTAGAAAAAAACCCTTCACATTTAGGGCATGTTAATGAGATCTTTAGAGTTGCACATACAATTAAAGGAATGTCAGGAACCATGGGTTTTCATAATATGGCAAATCTGACTCATGAAATGGAAAATGTTTTACAAGCTGCTAGAAACAATGATATACAAATTTCTGAAGAAATAATCGATATTTTGTTTGAATGTTTTGATGCACTAGATACATCTGTAAGCCATATCATCGACTATGGAGTAGAAGATAATAATACAAACCATTCTTTAATAAACAAATTGACAAAATTATTAAGTAAAGAAAAAAATAATAAAGAAACCAATAACAATGTACCTAAGGATTTAAAAATAGATAATTTTGTTATAGAAGCAGTAGACAAGGCGAAGAAAGAAGGCTTAAATGTATATAGAATCGATTTTGGTCTAAACGATTCATGTATGCTAAAATCTGCCAGAGCTTTTATTATATTTAATACTTTAGAAACCTTCGGTGAGATTATCCATTCTCAGCCATCAGTAGAAGATATAGAAGATGAGAAGTTTGATTTAGAATTTTCAGTTCTTTTAGTTAGTGAAAGTCAAAAATCAGATGTTTTAAAGGATTTAGGTCAAATATCAGAGATAGATAGCATTAACCTTACAGTTTTGGAGAGTTCTGGAAATACTAATGTAATAAATTCAGAAGGTTCTGAGTTAGCAACTGCTCCCAATCTTTCTTTAGAAGATTCTAGTGACAAAAATGAAAAATCAAATCAACCTCATACTGGTAAAATAGGAAAAACTGTTAGAGTAGACATTGACCGTTTAGACAATTTGATGAACCTAGTTAGTGAATTAATAATTATTAAGACTAGGATGGATGATCTAAGTGAGAAATCTACTGGTGAAAACATGACAGAAGCCATCGAATATTTAGAAAGAATAACCACTAATCTTCATGATGCTGTTATGAAGGTTAGGATGGTTCCAATTGAAAGGGTATTTAATAGGTTCCCAAGATTGGTAAGAGATTTATCTAAAGAACTTGGTAAGGAAATAGAACTCCAAATGAGTGGAGAAGAAACTGAAGTAGATAGAACTGTAATCGATGAAATTGGAGACCCTTTAATTCACTTAATAAGAAACTCAATTGATCATGGAATTGAATTACCTTCTGATAGAGCGAAAATCGGAAAACCAGAAACAGGTACTGTAGTACTTAAATCTTATCCAGATGGTAATAATGTTGTAATTGAAGTAGAAGATGATGGAAAGGGAATAGATCATGATAAAGTAAAGAAAAAAGCTATAGAAAAAGGTATACTTGATGAAAAAGAATCAGAACTTTTATCAATAGAAGATAGTATTAATTTATTGTTTGCTGCTGGATTTAGTACATCAGATAAGATTTCAGATGTATCAGGAAGAGGTGTTGGGCTAGATGTTGTTAAAAGCAAGATAGAATCAATCAATGGGAATATTGAAGTTGAAAGCATAAAAGATAAGGGAACTAAATTTATAATAAGAATTCCATTGACACTTGCTATTATTCAGGCCTTACTAATTAGATTAAGTGATGAAATATATGCTATTCCTTTAAGTTCTATAACAGAGATAATAAATATTACAAATGATCAAATAAGGGATGTACAAGGACAAGAAATAGTATTATATAGAGGTAAAACTCTGCCTATTATCAGACTTAAAAACATTTTAGGTGTTGAAACTATTGAGGAAAATGAAGACCTAGTAGTTGTGGTAGTTAGAAAAGGAGATAAACAGGCTGGGCTAATAGTAGACAATCTAATTGGGCAACAGGAAATAGTAATTAAAGGCTTAGGTAAATACCTGGGGGGTATAAAGTATTTATCAGGAGCAACCATACTTGGCAACGGAAACATATCACTAATATTAGACATTAACTCATTAATATAAGGGGGGGAACATAGTGACATCTGGAATAGATAATAAATATGTTATATTTAAGTTAAACAAAGAGTATTATGGAATCCCAATAGATAAAGTTATTTCTATAGAGAAAATGCAAAACTCAACTAGAATACCAAATAGTCCAAAGCATGTAAAAGGAGTTATTAATTTAAGAGGAGAAGTTATTCTATTAATAGACTTGAGACAAAAACTGAATATGGAGTTAAAGGAAATTGATAGTAGTTCACGTATTATAATTGTATCAAATGATGATATTACTGCAGGACTAATAGTAGACTCATCCTCTGAGGTTATGGAAATTAATAAAGATAATATTGACCCTCCTCCTACTTCTTCTGAAAATGATTATCTTTCATATGTATTTGGAATTGGGAAAACGGAGGATAGGTTAGTAATCTTATTAGATTTATCAAAAATTCTTGAGTATTAGGAGTGTGTAATATGACAATAAATGTAGATAATTTAAATAATTTTATGATAGACATACTCAAGGAGTTGGGAAATATTGGTGCTGGCAATGCTGCTACTGCATTGGCTAGTATGATATCTAAGAAAGTTGATATGGATGTTCCCAATGTGCGGATTTTAGAATTTAGCCAGGTAGCAGAAATTCTTGGAGGAGAAGAAAATCTAGTAATTGGAATATATTTCGAATTAACAGAGGATATAGTTGGTAATATGATGTTTGCACTAGATATCAATTCAGCAATTAATTTAACTAATATGCTATTTAATAGAAAAAAAGAAAATTTGGAATTAGATGAAATGGATATCTCTGCATTATCAGAGGTAGGTAACATACTTGCATCCTCTTATGCAAATTCTTTATCTGCGCTTACTGGATTAAAGATATTTATATCAATTCCTTCAATTTCAATTGATATGGCAGGCGCTATACTGAGTGTGCCAGCTATTCAATATGGACATGTAGCGGACCATGCATTGATGATAGAAACGATTTTTGAAGAAGATCAAAATCTTGTTGCTGGAAACTTATTTTTCCTTCCTGATTTATCTTCTTTTAATAAAATATTAACTGCGTTAGGGGTAAATTAGTATGGATGTAAACACTATTAAAGTTGGTATGGCTGATCTTAATCTAGCTAAAGCACCACATCTGTTAACAACATTGGGATTGGGGTCTTGTGTAGGAATTACTTTATATGATAAAATCAATAAAATTGCTGGACTAGCTCATATAATGCTACCTTCTAGCAAAGAGATAAAAAACAATGAAAATAAAGCTAAGTTTGCAGATACTGGGATTGAAGAACTATTACAATCTATGCTAAAAATTGGTGCTAATAAAAATAATCTTGTAGCAAAAATAGCAGGTGGTTCTCAAATGTTTAATTTTAACTCAAATAATGATATGTTAAAAATTGGAGAAAGGAATGTAATCGCTACCAAATCAAAGTTAAAAGAATTAAACATTAAAATTGTTTCAGAGGACACAGGAGGTAACTTTGGTAGAACAATAATATTAGATTCCACTGATGGTTCCTTATATGTTAAAACCATCGGCCATGGAGAAAAAACAATATAATTTCCATGGGGGGGAAACAAAATGGATTTAGAAAACTTATGGATAAAATATACTGAGACTAAAGATAAAGAAATTAAAAAACAACTAATAGAGCATTATGTTAGCTTAGTAAAAATTGTGGCAGGAAGAATGTATAACTTTTACGGAAGTAAAATTGAGTACGATGATTTATTAGGATATGGGATTCTTGGATTAATAGATAGTATTGATAAATTTGATATATCAAAAAATATTAAATTTGAAACCTATGCCCAAATAAGAATAAAGGGAGCTATAATAGATAATATAAGAAAATTAGATTGGATACCTAGATCCCTTAGAAAGAAATCTAAGGATGTACAAAATGCAATATTCTCTCTAGAAAATAAACTTGGAAGAAGTCCAACTAATCATGAATTAGCCCGTGAACTAGAAATTTCGTTAAGTGAGTTGGAAATACTTCTATCTGATATTTCTACTTTTAATGTTTCCTCTTTAGAAGAAGTATTAATAACTAAGGGAGATTATTCCAGCGAGTTGCAGCAAGATAAAAGTATGCCAGAAGAAATATATGAAGAAAAAGAAATCAAAGAGCTTCTTGCCTCTTCAATTGATTCTTTATCTAAGAATGAAAAAATAGTAATTTCTTTATATTACTATGAAGAGTTGACTTATAAAGAAATTGGACATGTTATGGAACTTTCAGAGTCAAGAATTTCACAGATACATAGCAAAGCTATCTTAAAAATTAAAAACTTTTTAGCTAAGGAAGGAATAGGTAAAGATTTTTAGGGGGTGGAACATGTACAGGATTGGAAAAAACATAGTATTGGAAATTAGTAAGGACGGAATGAGTGGTTACATTACTTTAGTAAAAGAGCAAGAAGAAGATGAAATCCAACTGGATATAGTCAAATCGCTAAACGAAATTAAGGATTATTTTAAATATGGTCTAGATGAAGACTTGCTCATGAGGATTTTGGAAAATAAAATAGTAAATGAAAAGTTATTAATTGCAGCAGGGAAACCACCAGTTCCTGGACAAGATGGAAGTATTAAGTATCATTTTGATATGGATAAACCTTTGTTACCTAAGCTAAATATTGATGGTACTGTAGATTATAGAGAACTGGATTCTATCAATACAGTTAACACTGGAGATTTGCTTGCTGAAATCATACCGCCTACTGAAGGCATAGAAGGAATAAAAGTCGACGGACAGTCGCTTCCTTATATTAAAGGCAAAACACCAAAGTTTAAATATGGAAAAAATACTATAGTTTCTTCAGATGGTATGTTTCTAAACTCTGAAATCAATGGGCTAGTTGAGTTTAAAAATGGGAAAATAAGTGTTTCTGAAATTTTAGTGGTAGATAATGTTGACAATAGTACAGGGAACATTAATTTTAATGGAAATGTTATTGTAAATAAAGATATACTAAATGGATTTATTTTGAAAACTACTGGTTCTGTTGAAGTAAAAGGAGCTGTAGAAGGTGGATATATTGAATGTGAAGGGGATATACTAATTCGTCAAGGTATTCAAGGCTACAACAAACTGACTATAAATACTACTGGCAATTTAACTACAAAATTTATTGAAAATTCTGTAGTTAGGGTGGGTGAAAACATAACATCTGAAGCCATAATGCATAGCAATGTATCCTCTAAATCTAATATACTTGTACTTGGTAAAAAGGGATTAATAGTTGGTGGGATATGCAGTGCCAAATACGAAATAAGAGCTAGAATGATAGGTTCTACCATGGCTACAACTACTGTCTTAGAAGTGGGAATCGATCCAGACATAAAACTTAAACATGATGAAACAGAAGTAAAATTAAAAACATCTAAGGAAAATCTTGAGAAAATAGATCAATCTTTAAAAGTATTAGATGTTTTAAAAAGGTCAGATAAACTAGATGGTAAAAAATTAGAATTATATAATAATTTATTTAAGACACAGTTAATATTAAACACAGAAATAAATAGGCTGGAAAATGAATTAATTAATCTTAAAAATCAAATGAGTAGCCTATCTAAGGGCCAAATAAAAGTTGCAGATACTATATATCCTGGTGTTAAGATTGTTATTGGAAACAGCTTTATGTATGTAAGGGATGAAATGAAGAGATGTACCTTTTATGAAGATAATGGAGATATTAGGGTAGGCCCATATTAAGAGGTGATACTATGTCTATCAAACCCATAGATTATAATGTTATGTTACCAAAAACCCAAGAAATATCAACAACAAAGCATGTGGAAAACTTTAAGAATAGAAATATTGTAGATAGTGGATTTGTTCAACAAGAAAAAATTATAAATAGAAATCAAAAAAAAGTTCTGGATACAGAAAAAAGCAATAATGCCAAAATTACTGATGGTAATAAATCCAGAAATCAAGAACAGTCAAAAAAGAAAAAAAGAGAAAAATCTGAACAAACTTTAGATGAAGAAAAGGTTCCCGTTGATCTAGGTAATAAAATAGATATACGAATATAACTGAGGTGCGATATGCTAATTGTTATTTTAAATATAATAGGATTAATTCTAATTTTATTTTCAATTTATATAATTAGAAAAGATTTTTCAAGTGAAAAAGGTTTAATTGATGATTTAAATAAAGTAGAAGAAAGTGTAAAGGAATATTATGACCTTACAGAAGAAATTATTGAGAATTTTGATGAAATGATTGATAATAAATTAGAAATGATGAATAGTGATAAAAATCCTAAGAATAATGTTCAGATTTTAAACCTAGATAAAAACAGTGGAGATAATGTAATCCATGAAATTAAATCAAACTCTTATCCTACTGATATAAATCCAAATCATAAAAAGATCCTAGAATTGCAATCTATTGGATTAACAGAAAATGAAATTGCTAAAAAACTAAATAAGGGTATCAGGGAAATAGAAATTGTATTAAAAATATATGGAAATAAAAAATAGACAAAAATATACAAAAATGATTGATTAAAGAAATAAGGTATGTTATACTACTATAGTGATTACACACATTCTCTGATATTGAAGGTGGTGCCTAAGGGTTCCTTTAATATATGAAGAGAATGGAGGGAAAAACTTGGAGGTGAAAATTATGTCAGTAATTACTATGAAAGGCTTATTAGAAGCAGGAGTTCATTTTGGACATCAAACTAGAAGATGGAATCCTAAAATGGCAGAGTATATCTTTACTGAAAGAAATGGAATCTACATTATTGACTTACAAAAAACAGTTAAGAAGGTAGAGGAAGCCTATGATTTCGTAAAGGAAGTAATTGCAGATGGAGGCGAAGTTTTATTTGTAGGTACAAAAAAACAAGCTCAAGAAGCAATTGAAAGTGAAGCTAAAAGATGCAACATGCATTATGTAAATCAAAGATGGTTAGGTGGTATGCTTACTAACTATAAAACCATCAGAGCTAGAGTAGATAGACTTCATGAATTAGGCAAAATGGAAGAAGAGGGAGTATTTGATTTACTACCTAAAAAAGAAGTTATTAAGTTAAGACATGAAGCAGAAAGACTAGAAAAATTCCTTGGTGGAATTAAAAACATGAACAAAACACCAGATGTTCTATTTGTAGTAGATCCAAGAAAAGAGAGAATAGCAGTAAAAGAAGCTCATATTCTTGGTATACCAGTTGTTGCTATTGTAGATACTAACTGTGACCCTGATGAGGTTGACTATGTTATTCCAGGCAATGACGATGCTATAAGAGCCGTTAAGTTACTAACTGAAACTATTGCTAATGCAGTTTTAGAAGGTAAGCAAGGAGAGCAATTGGAAAATATAGAAGAATAAATAAAAGGGTAAGGGTTTAAAAGGGTATTTTCCCTTGTGCTCTTACCATTTTTAACAATATAGGAGGGATAGAATGAGTATTAGCGCTTCAACTGTAAAAGAGTTAAGAGAAAGAACTGGAGCAGGAATGATGGACTGCAAAAATGCTTTAGTTGAAACAAATGGAGATGTTGAAAAGGCAATTGATTTGTTAAGAGAAAAAGGATTATCTAAGGCTGCTAAGAAAGCAGGTAGAATAGCATCAGAAGGTTTAGTAGAAGCTTATATCCATGGTGGAAGAATTGGAGTTTTACTAGAAGTTAACTCTGAAACAGACTTTGTTGCAAAAAATGAAGAATTCAAACAATTTGTTAAAGATATGGCAATGCAAATTGCTGCTTCAAATCCAAAGTATGTTTCTAGAGAAGAAGTTAGTGAAGAAGAAATTGCTAGGGAGAGAGAAGTTCTTACTCAACAAGCTATCAATGAAGGCAAACCAGAGCATGTTGCTGCTAAAATGGTGGAAGGTCGAATAGAGAAATTCTTTGAACAAATATGTTTATTAGATCAAAACTTTATAAAAGATCCAGATGTTAAGATAAAAGACCTATTAAATGAGAAAATATCTAAAATAGGTGAAAATATTAGGATAAGAAGATTTGTGAGATTTGAAGTTGGCGAAGGAATTGAAAAAAGAGAAGAAAACTTTGCTGAAGAAGTAGCTAAACAAATCGGAATGTAATTAAATGGAGAACAACTTTTGTTCTCCATTTAAATAGTACTATACTTAACATTAGGAGTGAGTAAAATGGAGCCCATATTTAAGAGGGTAGTCTTAAAAATCAGTGGTGAGGCACTAGCAGGACTAAAGGGTGCTGGAATTGATATAGATACAATCAACCAAATATCTGAGGAAGTTAAAGAATTACATAATTTGGGTGTACAAGTATCTATTGTAGTAGGTGGAGGAAATTTCTGGCGTGGCAGATCTACTAGTGAAATGGATAGGACTACATCTGATTATATAGGAATGCTTGGAACAGTTATGAATGCCTTGGCCTTACAGGATTCACTAGAAAACTTAGGAGTTAATACAAGAGTTCAATCTGCAATAGAAATGAGACAGATTGCAGAACCTTACATAAGAAGAAGAGCTGTAAGGCATTTAGAGAAGGGAAGAGTTGTCATATTTGCTGCTGGAACTGGTAACCCTTACTTTTCTACAGATACTACTGCTGCTCTAAGAGCTGCTGAAATTGAAGCAGATGTAATATTATTAGCTAAAAAAGGTGTAGATGGGGTATATGATGCAGATCCTAAAATAAATGTTGAAGCTAAAAAGTTT
>Ga0265293_10002641_pt1 | contig 35287 bp, 39 predicted proteins | sample Munlanlewell138R_FD_192505 | JGI IMG/M metagenome (GOLD analysis project Ga0265293, IMG submission 192505) | Leachate microbial communities from a municipal landfill in Southern Ontario, Canada - Leachate well 138R | ecosystem: Engineered > Solid waste > Landfill > Unclassified | place: Canada... | reverse complement strand
GTTATGTGGTACATTGCTAAATACACAGCGTTTGGTAGGAAGATATATGCAACAGGAAGTAACTCGAGAGCCAGCTATCTTTCTGGAATCAATGTTTCTAAAATGATTTGGGTAGTCTATATTCTCAATGGCATGATGGCTGGAATATCTGGCATCCTCATGGCCGCACAATCGGGTGCTGGACTTCCTATAGCAGGAGAAGGGTATGAGATGACCATTATTTCTGCTTGTATTTTAGGAGGAACCTCCTTAAGTGGTGGAAAAGGAAGCATTTGGGGAACCTTTATCGGTGTAATTATGCTAACAACCATCGCTAATGGTCTCACCATGTTGGCTGTTCCTACGTTCTGGCAGCACATTATCAAGGGAGTTATATTGTTACTTTCCGTATTGATCGATTCGATTCGAAGCGGAGCATTGAAAAAAGTGTAAGCAAGAGAATCATATCTCTTAAAATTTAAATATCACCGCCAAAAAAATTCCGGTACATCAAAAAGTGTTCTTACGTATCGGTAGGAGGGATAGGTGTCCCTAGAACGATTAGTGGAAAGCTTACTACTATGCTAAATCAAAAATAAATAGCTATAATGGCGTATTCTTTAAAAAATCGAATGGGAGCTATGGATGGAAACTGGATTAACTAAGAAACAGAATATTGTGCAAGTAATCAAGTTTGTGCTCTTTTCCGCGAGTGCTGGCATTATCCAAATAGTTAGCTTTGCCCTCTGTTTTGAAGTATTCCATTTGCCAAATCGATTAAGTTATTTTCTTGCCCTCACGCTCTCTGTTTTATACAATTTTACTCTTAATCGCGAGTTCACATTCAAATCCTCAGCAAATGTACCCCGCGCCATGCTTTTAGTTGCACTATATTATGCAATTTTTACCCCACTTTCTACGTGGTGGGTTGATCCATTGGTTAACTTGGGTCTTAATGAATATGTGGTTCTATTAGGTACGATGGTGGTAAATTTAGCTACTGAGTTTATAAATTATCGGTTCATCATCTATCGTAAGTCAATCAACACTAACAAGCGTGCTACAATGCCAAAGGCAAAAATAATTCAATAACAAAGTCCATGGCTTATCTGATTTGTTGGCTTAAGCCAATTTACGCTCTGCTTTCTTCTTTTTACGCTGTGCTTTTTTCACGGCTTTTTTTTCACGCTTGACCTCTTTTAAGGTTGGAGTGGGTGGTGGTATGTCTGGTCGTTCCATTAATCTTTGGGGATTGTTTAAGTAGTCTTGTAATATTTGGATTGAGCGGATGAAGTAGAATCCATCTGCAATACGTTCATCTAAAGTTACACCAATATCCATCGAATCGATGAACGAGCGCTCGCCTTCTTCATTGATAATGCGCCTACGACGAAGCATACCCATAGTTATAAAAATGGAAGTAGTACCCCATTCATATAAATGGTGATGTGGGCTACTGAGGAGGTTAATGCTACCTAAATTGGCCACGAAAGCTGAACTGTGCAAGCCATCAGCATCTCTTAAAGCTTTAGGTGCAATTCCTTTGCGATCTAAAAAGCCAATGATACTGACGAGGAAGCGCAATAACCACTTAGGAAAACGGAGAAAGAACTCTATGGCAGCATCTGTGTCATTGTCCCCTCCTGCGCGTGAATTTTCAATAGTGTTGTTAATAATAGTGGCCATTTCAGGGAAGGTCATAGTGGGTTCGAAATATAAAATAGCGCTATGTTCGGGCGCATCGTCAGTATAATCTTCTTTCACTACAAAATTTAATGATAGTTCATCGCGTTGCCAAGTTTCATAGTTCATGAGAAACCGATTAAGATGTGGTCTCATGACAATAGTACGCAGTAAAGCAGCCAAGAAAAGCTCAAATACGCGATATTGATGATCCCCTGGATCAGTACGATTCATATGCTTAATAAATTTAACGCCTTCTGTTAAATCAACACTAAATTTATGATAAACTAAGGAATCGGTCCGTTTAGGCATAATATAGGGAAAAATGCGTTTATAGGGGATAAGGTTAGCAACATAGGTTGCATCATTTCTTCGTTTCATACATTGTTTCCTTACAATCGTCTCTTTTTTGTCAATTATCGCGAGGATAGCCGCTGTTGTCAACTCTATATTGGATATGTTATTTACTGATCGTTTCGATCTTCTGTTGGTAACGAAGTTTCATATCGGCTTCAAATGAAGCATTGTCGGGATAGGCATAACCAAAAATAGGCTCCCATAATTCGGGTAGCTCCATGCATAAATAATAAAAAGGTCCTGTTTTTTGTTTCCATTCTGCGGGAAATTGATTGTATGCAAATGAAAAAAGATCCTTTTTTACAGCTACGGGGTATGAAAATTTCCCTGCAGCTTCGGTAAGCTCCATCTGTAAAATGCGGCTAGGCCGTCTTGAAGATCTCAGTTGCCGCAAAACTTCTTTTGTGAACGTGAGAGTTCCCAATGAAATCATCATAACCTCTCTAGGAGAGAATGTATTGAGGATACTTTCGATAACAAGCCCGTATTCATCCTGCCAGCCGGAAAAATGGACCATAGGATGCAAATGAAATCCCACCAATAATCCTGCATCAGCAGCTTGGCGAGCTGCAGCTAATCTTTCACCAAGAGAAGCCGTTAAGTGTTCCTCTTTCTCAATTATAGTGGGGGCATTGAGGGACCAGGTTGCTACTACATTACTAGGAAAAGAAATGGTATTAATCCAATCGGTCCGATCTGATTTTGTTTTTAATTCCAGAACTATCTCTGGATGTTGGTGGGCGAAAGTTGAAAGGCTATCGAGTAATCCGTAGGCATTACCCCACATGAGCGAATCGGACGATTGCCCCGTACCAATATGCCAAGTTCCTTCTGGTAATTGAAGTTGGTCTAAGCGTTCTTGTAAATTCTTTACAAATAGCACCTCATCTTTATGATAAAAAGATTGAATTGAGCAATAAGAACAACCAAAAGCACATTGTCTAACAGCATCTAACGTCAATAGATTGCAACAACGGGTTTTTTCTCCAGCAATAGGACAAGGGCAACTTCCTAACAATTTAGCATCTTCTTGGAGCACGACGTGGGTAGCTTTTTTCCGTGCTATAGGCTTTGCCAAGAAATTATTATAGTCAGTAGGGGCTTGGCGTAAGGAATCTATTTTAGCTAGTAAGTTAGCAATGATAGCCTTGGTGCGTGGTTTACCCTCTCGGTTACCTCCAGACTCTTCGTCCCACAGTACCGAAATAGAGGGTTGCTGCCAAAGTGTGAGATCTGTGGCTTGTTCAATAAGTAAACGTATCTGTTGGTAGGAGCATTGACGTTCTGTGACGATAGTGGCGATGAATTGTTGATCTTCCCGGGAGAGCGTTGCAAATAACGGAAATGATTTTTTGAGCTCTTGTTCCATAGCACCATTGTACCGGGAATATTGCATTTTCATCAATCGGAGAGTATGCTTAGGAGGTATGGAACTTAGCCCTAAAGAACAAGCTAAAACTTTGCCTCATCTTCCTGGTGTCTATCTCATGAAAGATAGTACAGGTAAGATTATATATGTTGGTAAAGCTAAAGATTTGCGAAACCGCGTTACTTCATATTTTCTACGTGGTAAAGATATTAAAACCTCATTTTTAGTTAGTAAGATAGTTACTATTGAATACATTATAACGGGGAATGAATATGAGGCGTTAGTTCTTGAAAATAATCTTATTAAGCAACATAACCCTCACTATAATATATCTTTGAAAGATGGAAAAAGTTATCCATTAATCCGCATTACAAATGAGCCATTTCCAAAAGTTTTTAAAACACGTCGCATAATACGTGATGGCTCTGAGTACTTTGGTCCCTACCCAGATGTAAAAAGTCTTGACCGTTACTTAGAATTAATTGACAAGATGTTTGTGTTACGCAAGTGTGGAATCCCCTTACGTAAACGCTATTCACCGTGTCTCTATTATCACATTGGTCGTTGTTGTGGCCCGTGTGCTGGTTTAGTAACCCAAGAGGAGTATGCCAAACATATTGCTAAGGTACGAGCCTTCCTTTCAGGTCAGGATGATGAGTTAATCCACCAAGTGCAAGACGAGATGGAACGAGCTGCTAAAGAGCTGAAATTCGAAGTAGCTGCTGAAAAACGCGATCTCTTACTAGCCTTAAAAACAGTTACCCAAGCCCAACAAGTTGAAGATTTTTCACAAGAAAGTCGCGATTATGCGGCTTGTGAAATGCGTATGCACTTAGCAACCGTTTCGATTATGCAAATTCGTGATGGGAAATTAATGGGTAAGGCCCTTTATCGTGCAGAAACATTTGGTGATGAGACAGAAACGTTATTACACTTTTTAATCCAATATTATGGTGATGGAGGAAATATTCCACAACAACTCTTTGTCTCACATGCAATCGATACCACCTTAATCCAAGCCTATTTTAAAAACGAATTAGCAGTAGCCACTGAAGTCTTTTTGCCGACCGAAGGTAAACATTATCGAGTATTGCGGATGGCCGGAGAAAATGCAGCTCGGGATGTCGAGAAACGATTAAGAAGTAAAGAAAATCCAGAAGCACTTGAAGAGTTAATGCAAGTTTTAGAACTCGAAAATCTACCAAAAAGAATAGAAGGATTCGATATTGCTCATCTATCTGGGAAATATACAGTAGCGTCCCTTATAACATTCAAAGACGGTAACCCCGATAAGAAGAATTATCGCAGGTTTAATATCCGTAGTTTAGATGGCAAGATTGATGACTATGCCGCTATTCGTGAAGCCGTCACAAGGCGTTATACACGGCAAGTGCGCGAGAAACAACCTCTTCCCGACTTAATCTTGATTGATGGTGGACAAGGGCAGGTAAATGTAGCTCGTGAGGCCTTGTACGACTTAGGACTGGATGCCTTAGCTGTGGTAGCACTAGCTGAAGAAAACGAGGATATTTATTTCCCTGATCAGCGCGACTCTCTACGGCTTCCGGAGCGTTCTCCAGCTTTACAGCTATTACAAGCTATCCGCGATGAAGCTCACCGCTTTGCAACCTCGTTAAATCAGCAACAACGTTCAAAGGAGGCTACTTTCAGACTCCTCGAATCAATTACGGGAATTGGACCAAGCAGAAGTAAACGTCTAATGCAAACTTTTGGAACTTTAGAAGCACTTTTATCAGCATCAGCTGAGGAAATAGCAAAACAAGCCCAGGTTCCCCTACCAGTGGCGCAGCGGATTCTTAAAACTTTGCATCTGTAAGGAAGGAAAGGGTAGAGAATTTAGGGGGTTGTTGCCCATTGCGTATCATAATAAGACCAATGAGCTGTTCCAGTAGTATGGATTGCAATTCAGTTCCCATTTCTCGTGTCCGGATATCATATTCAGCTATGCGAGCTATAATCGAGTAACTCAGCGGCAGTGGATAGCGCTCTACTGCCGTTTGGTAAATGAAAGCATCCTTCTTACGCCGTAGAGCCGCATCCTTACCCATAACAGTAGTTTTCTTACTGGCTTCTTCCCATGAATTTCCTTGCCGGAGTAATTCTTCTAATGAGATTAACCGCCGAAATTGCCAAGTTAGACCAGCGAGTAGCGAGACCGGCTCACCATTACCTGTACGGATGAGGGCATGTAGGATGTCGAGAGCTCGTTGGTAGGTGCCCGAGGCTATCTGTTCAAATAAAGAGAAGACACTTTCTTGCCGGGTATGTTGAATGTATTGTTCTACAGTCTCTTCGGTAACAGTGTCGATATGTTCTGAAGCAATGAATTGCATAAGTTGATTTGCAGTCATCCGTAGTTCTTGAGTATTGTTTTCTATGAGCTCTAATAATAGTTCTATTGCTCCACTAGTTATTGCAAAGCCTGATTTGCGAAACAAGGTTCGTAGCCATTCAGGTTTACGGTTGTCAAACATTTCCCAAAAGATTGTTATTTGGTTTTTGGGCACCCCTGCGGAAAGTTTAGGCGATAGGTAGTTTTCTGAGCTAATGATGACAAGTGTTGCACTCTCAATAGGGGTTTTAATATAGGATGCAAGCTCTTTAATCTGGGATGCTTGTAATGATTCAGCTTGACTGAGGATCACTAAACGATGATCTGAAAATAGAGAGTTATTGTGTAATGCTGTGAATATTTCTCCATTGAGGGTCTCAAAAGGGTAAAAACGATGGATTTCTGGATCCGAATTAAATTCTTTTTGCAACTCTGCACGGATCTCTTTTAAGCGGATTCCTTTTTCTCCAGTCTCAGGCCCTAAGAGAAGGTATACGCGTTTATTAGTTTTCATAATCTCTAATAATCATCTGTAATTTTCCTAAAATAGTAACATCTTTAGAAAACAAAGAGCCGTGCTTGGGGTTTTCAGGCCGTAATTCGATTGCTGTATTGGTTAAGTAAAAGCGTTTCAAAGTTACGCGATTTTCTTCGCCAACTCTCGCAACCACAATTTCACCGTTATTGGCATTTCCTGTTTGACGAATAATTGCTAAATCTCCATCCATAATTCCGGCATCAATCATACTATCTCCTTCAACATGGAGGGCAAAGTAGGGGCCTTTACCAGGAATCAAAGAAGTAGGAATTTGTAAATCATATTCTTTGTTTTCTTCGGCTAGAATTGGAGTTCCTGCAGCAGTGGCGCCTAAGACGGGAACTGAAACAGTCTCTATAGAGGGGGCTGGAGAGAATCCAATAACTCCAGTAGATCGAGAAATTCCTTCTGAAGAACGAATAACACCTTTCCTTTCCAGAGCCTTAAGATGATCATGTGCAGCTTTTACGGTTATGCCAAAATAATTGCCAATGTCTCGAACGGCAGGGGCGTACGAATTTTCCTCGATGTATCCCTTGATAAAATCGAGGACTTCTTCTTGTCTTTTGGTTAAAACTTTCACACTATGCTCCTATTCTTCAAATCGGTTAAGAAAGAGTTGTTCAATTGCATCAGCCGCTTCTTCCTCATCAGGTCCTTCGGTCGAGATAGTCAAACGGCTTTTATAAGCTGCACCGAGGGTGATAATACCCATAATCGACTTTCCGTTTATTTTCATACTATTTTTTTCCATATAGAGATTGGATACAAATTTGTTGGCTACTTTGACAATCATCGCAGCCGGGCGTGCATGAATACCGGCGCGGTTTCTAACCTCAACTTCTCTTTCGACCATGATCAAAATGTCTCCTCATTGCTATAATACAAGTTTCGTGCCGATTCACTTTCAAGCCATTTTAAGACACTTTGGTCAAACTCTTTAGCAGAATAGTATCCTAATTTTTTTAGGCGTTCGTTACGCGCGGCAGTTTCAATAATAATGGGGACATTCCTACCAGGTTTTACTGGAACTTCTAGTTTGGGTACTAAAATTCCTAGTAAAGTCTCCGTTATCTCTTCTCCAATCCGGTCATAGTTCTTATTTGAATCCCATTCCTCTAAGTGAACTAACAGCTGGACCTGCTTTTTATCGCGGATAGAACCAACACCAAATAAATTGGCTAGGTTTAAAATACCCAATCCTCTTATCTCCATGTGGTGGGCTAACATGGGATTTTCACCGCTACCAATGAGATAGGTATCGCTTATATTACGTAGTTTAACTGTATCATCACTAATTAAACGGTGTCCCCTTTCTATAAGCTCCAAAGCTGTTTCGCTTTTACCAACACCACTGTCACCGGTAATTAGAACTCCTATTCCGTATACTTCTACTAAGACACCATGAATAGTGATCGTCTGGGCAAAGACTTCATCGAGGAGCTGGAAAAGTCCCCTCGAGAAATCAGCAGAACCGAGTGCAGTTTGTAACACTGAACAGCCGGAACGTTCTGCTATTTCAATAAAACGTGGGCTTGGTTTGCCCTTATCACAAAAAACACAGGTTGGAATAGGATAAGAAAAAAGGCGGTCCAATGACTCCAAATTATTCTCTGATTCTAACTTTTTTAAGTATTGTTGTTCTCCACGCCCGAAGATTTGGATGCTTTCATAACTAAATTCATCAAAGAAACCACTCAAAGGAAGTCCTGGACGACTTATTTTTGAATTTGAGAGTTTTCGTGATAAACCACTACGTCCCGCTATACAAGTGAGTTGTAAGTGATTATGTTCTTTTAAATCGAGGTCTAAAAGATCTAGAATGGAGAATTCAACCATATTTGCTCCTTCTGAACTATATCATATCATAAACAGATATGTGAGCGTTTGTTAAGTAGTTTCTATTTTTAGTCGAAATAAAATGCCTCAGATTGCTCTGAGGCATGCTTTTACACGGTATTTGCCTTGTAGTCAGTTAATAATCTTGAATTTTACCTTTTTCTTTACGGGCGACGGCTTCTAGTTTATCGACTAGGAGCTCAATTCCTTCATACAGTTCGTAACTATCAGTACTGACCATCTTTATTAAGCCCCAAGAAAAATGAATCTTCCCATCGAGGTGGAACCCTTGCCCCACAGCTTCTCGTGTTACTGTAATGGTTAAGTTGTGGATGAATTTTTCAGCAAATGAAAGCTTCTGGAGTTTCTTGTCGAAAAACTCTTGAGTTGCATCACTCACACTGTAACGAATTCCTTTGATTTCTAAATTCATAAGTCCTCCTTGACTAGGTCTTATAAAAAGCATACGGCTGTCACAATGAAAAGTCAAATAGAAAGCCAAAGTTAGTTGTGGTAAAGAATATTTTCCAAGACAACAATTATCGTGTTAAACTGGTACAATGAGCAGCCAAAGAAAGGTATTACAGATTGGCCTGATTGTTATTTTTCTTTTAGTGCTCTTATTAACACTTCTTGATGTGGGAAACATTACATTTGAGCCGATCTGGGAGAGAGAAGCGCGAGCTCTCACGAATGGATGGTCCTTGTTTGTTGATGGTGAATTACGTGCTAACGACTTTCAGATACCCATCGTATTGCATGATGAAAATTTGAAGGGAAAAGAGGTGCGCTTAAGCTACACCCTTCAAGGAACAGAAACCTTCGCAAATAGTCTCATGTTTCGAACTGCTCAGAAATCAGTTGTGGTATTATTCGATGGTGAAAAAATCTATAGCTACGATGGCAATGTGGATGCGCGGCGGATAAAGTTGTATGGGTATGTGAATCATTTTGTCCGATTAGATGATATTGCAGAGGGGAAAAAACTCGAAATTATTACAATTGGCTATGATGAAAAATCGAGCAATACATTTTATCCAGTCTATCTAGGCTCACGTGTTTCCCAAATTGTGAATCTTTTCAGATACGATGGACTTTCACTAGTTTTTGGCTTGATTATACTCTTGACGGCAATCAGCGTGGTTGTTCTGGCTATCACTTTGGTTAGGCATCTAGCGGTACGGCAAACAGCCCTTGCTTTTGCAGGGATCGAATTTTGTGCAGGACTCTGGATCGTTGGAGGGAGTATGTCGACCCAGTTAATTGTGCACAACCAACTCATACTCTTAGTTGTTGGGGTCTTAGCCATGTATTTACTACCATATTTCCTAACTCGTTTTGTTATTACGATGTACCATATTCCAGAATCAAAAATATTGGGGCAAATTGTATTAATCTTTCCTTTCGCCTTCGTTGTTATCTCAATTCTCCAACTACTTGGATTGACTAGTTATTATGAGTTTCTCACTCCAACAGCAATTGTGCTATTTGTGTATCTTATCACATTGGTTGGCTATTCAATTAAAGCATACCGCAATGGAAATGTTGCAATAAAGCAATTTTTAATTGCAATAGCATTTCTCCTCCTATCTGTTTTAGGTGAGCTAATCTTATTACTATTACCCTTTAACACGTTGTTAAATGCTCTTGTTTTGAACTTGGGTATTCTTACTTTCGGTGCAGTCCTTTTGCAACAAGTTTTAGTTTCAGTCATGGAATATGTGGAACGGAAGGGGAAAGAGGAATATTTATTGTCACTGGTTCATACCGATGATTTAACTGGTTTGGCTAATCGTCGTGCATTCGAAGAGCGGATGGGGCAATTACGCAAGGTAAACCGGGAGCATGTTTTTGTGGGAATTATAGTTTTTGATGTCAATAATCTTAAAATTATTAACGACTTAAAGGGGCACGCTGCTGGAGATTTGCTACTACAGGATGTAGCTGCCTTATTAAAGAAATGGGGGGGAGCAATTAGTGCAGTGTACCGTACTGGAGGTGATGAATTTGCTCTAATTTGTGAACCATGCAATACCGAATACTATGAGAATTTGAAAACAACAATTGCCACAGATAGTGCGACCCAAATCAATGTAGCAACTAAGCTCAGTTTAGCCTACGGTGAAGCGTTTTATGGGAAAAATAGCGCCTATGCCACCATCGATGAAGCTTTTGCCGCAGCTGATGCTGGAATGTATCGACATAAGATAAAGATGAAGCAAAGTGAGGTTAAGTGATTCTTTCATAGGATGAGTCAATATTGAGGGCTTTTCTATATTTAGAGACCGTCCTACGAGCAATCTTAATACCTTTATCGCCTAGTATGTTGGCGATCTTCTGATCTGATAAAGGCTTCTCGCCTGTGTGGTTGGCTATAATATCTTGAACCATCTCCATTACGGCTCTTTTTGATATCTCATTATCACCGGGGGTGGTCATTTGTAATGCGGAGCTAAAGAGCTCTTTAATAGGGATAATGCCCCAATCGGTATCGATATACTTGCCTTGAACTGCACGGCTGATAGTCGTTTCATGGAGGGAGAGCTCTTCGGCAATCTGGCGATAGGTTAGGGGACGAAGATAACGAGGACCTTTCAAGAAAAATTCATGTTGAACTTTGAATAGTTCAAGGCCGATCTTTTTTATAGTCTCACTACGCATCTGTATTTGGGAAATCAATTGTGTAGCTGATTTAATGGCTTGGCTAATATAAGCGGAAGTCTCTTTGTCTTCTTTAGTACGAAGATTAGTAGTGAGTGCAGAAAATTCAGGATCGATAGTGAGCGTGGGGATATTTTCAGAGTTTAAGCGGAGCTGTAGGCGCCCATCAACCTTGCGCACAAACAAATCTGGGATGACATATTGTGTTTCTGTGTTTGAATATTGTAAACCAGGGTACGGGTTGAGTGTTTTTAAATATTGATACAGCATCAGGACCGTTTCCTCACCAATTTTAAGTTCCTTGGCAACTTCCTTAGTCTTATTTAGCCGCAATTGATCCAGATGATCATAGACAAGAACTGTAAATATTTTTAAATCTTCATCAGCAAGGTTGTCCGCTTTTGCTTGTAAGATTAATGATTCACGAAAATCTTGTGCTCCAATACCGGGGGGGTCTAAACTCTGAACAATAGGTAAAACTTGTTTGAGTAAAGAACGTGATCCACTCTTGACCAGTTTTTCGGGCGGGTTTTTATGAAATCCATGCTGGTCGAGATTGCTAATTATAAGGGAACCTATTTCTCTTTCTTGCTCATTTAAACGTAAACAACCTAATTGCCGCAATAAATATTCTTGTAGTGATTGTGATTTACTGAGGGCTCCCTCAAGAAATTGTTGGTTGCGATCAGCCGAATCCTGATCATAGTACGATGAGAGGCGGATATTACTTCTATATGAAGGTTCATAAACAGTAGTGTCGCTGTAATCATCTTCAGGACGAGCCTTATTTTCTTGCGCACTGATTTTTTCTATTGAAAGCATCCGAGCAGTTGGAATCTCAAGAGCTGGATTCTGCTCGACTTCTGTTTTAATTTTCTGTTGCAGTTCTAAGGTAGACATTGCCAGTATTTCAAATGTCTGGATAAGTTGGGGAGAGAGGGTTAGTTGCTGTTTTAATGATTGTTGCAGTCCCAATTTTGGGTTCATACCATTTCACCTTCAGTAAAATCATCGCCAAAGTAAATCCTACGGGCCTCAGCATTCTGTAATAGTTCTGCTCGTTTCCCGCTGGCTAATATTTCACCTTCGTTTATGATATGGGATTCATGGGTAATTGCCAAGGTGTCCCTAACATTGTGGTCAGTGAGGAGGACGCCAATTCCTTTATTGGCAAGTGCAATGATCAATCGTTTTATTTCATAAACAGCCTTTGGGTCAATTCCTGCAAAGGGTTCATCTAATAAGAGGAATCGGGGATTGCTGGCGAGGCTTCGTGCAATTTCCGTTCGACGCCGCTCACCTCCACTAAGTGTATATCCGAATTGTTTGCGAATAGAACTTATACCAAACTCATCTAAAAGAGTTTCTACAGTAATGTTTTTTTCTGCTTTGGTGAGATCTTCTCTGGTTTCCACGACTAATTTTAGATTATTCTCTACGGTTAATTTCCGAAATATAGAGGGTTCTTGAGGAAGATATGAGAGACCTAAACGCGATCGTTTAAACATGGGAAGTTTTGTAACGTCCTGCTTATTAACGAATATTCTACCCTTGTCAGATTTGATAAATCCCACAATCATGTAAAACATAGTGGTTTTGCCAGCTCCATTCGGTCCAAGAAGCCCAATAATTTGTCCTGATTCCATTTGTAGAGAGACCTCGTTAACCACTAATTTTCGCCCATAGCGTTTAGTAAGATTTTCTACTTGTAAGATGGAGTTATCCATGAACAATCCCCTTAATTGTTCCTTCCATTTCAATTTCTTCTGTCTCTAAATCTACGGTTGTTGCAGAGGCTCGGTACGTGTCACCTTTCCAATCTATAGAGGAATTTCCCACCAATGAAAGTTTCATTGTCTCTCGGTTATACTCAATACTGTCACCACGACAAACCATGGGACCTGATTCAGTATGGCGTAATAGTTTTGCAGCTATCTGTAACTTCATGATACCATCTGTTCGGTTGTAGGAAAGATAAGCCCCCGATGCTATAATTTCATTTTTTAAGTCTTGAATTTCAACCCAACCGTCAACTAGTAATTGCTGAGTTTCACGGTCAAAAGAGATGCTAGTGGAGTTAATAACAAGATTATTTTCGGTGTCGGTAATTCGAACAGAGCCTGTGCCCACTAAGTACCTGGCATTTGGTCCAATCAATTCAATAGTTTGCGCATCAAACTGAATATTTCCCGATGAGACAATTGCACCTTGCGAAAGCAAAATTGTTTCACGGCCTTCTCGCATTGAAGCACGCGTATACCCCCCTTTAAAGGTGATAGGTTCGGCTGCGGGGAGGGCCATTATACAGATAAGAGTGAGTACGATAACCAGCCGTTCTCGGTAGGTAAAGCATATGCGCTTATTCATAATTGAGTCTCCCTCTTTTCATTTGTAAGAATTCGAAAGTAGCTGTGCTTAAGTCACCAGAGAATCCAGTTCCTTCAAGTATATCATGTTCACGAATAGTCACTTTTACTAAAGTGTCAGGCTCTCCAGTGACAGTGCGCTCTTGATTGTCCCATGTGAGTTGATCGGCAACTATTGTGAACCTGTCTTGGTGGTTTTCAATACGTGCCCCACCATCCATGGAAAGATTATTAGTAGCGGTATCGATTACTGCAAACCCAAAATTTCCAGAGAAAACCATTTGCTGATTTGAATCATTTTGAGTAAAGACAGCATCGGTGATAAAGGCTTTTTGGGCTTTCCGATAAAGCTCTATTGTCTCCGCATTAATCTGGATTGGTTCTAACCCCTCAAGACCTAAGAGATAACGACTTTTTTCAAGTCTCATATCAGGAAAATCGGCCGGTCGTTCAGAAAGTAAGTCATTTTCAGGAGCAAAAGAACAGGCAGTAACAAGAAATAATGAGGTTAGTATAAGCAGTAAGAGTCGACTAAATTTCACCTGTTTTATTCCTTATTTCTTCCCTCCGAGTAAAGGATGCGGGTAATCTCGGGTGTATATTCTTTTGCTTTGGTCTTGGAAAATATTCTGCTAATCAAAAATCCAATAGCGATTCCACCAATCCCACTTATAATTTGGATTCCCTCGTGCACGTGCTGATTGAATAACAGTGGGAAATAATAGCCAAGAGGGAAGAGTAGGACAGGGAGTAAGAGAGCAACAAAGCCTGCAATGACAGTTTTGCCTGGGGGTAAAAACAGTTCTACGTTGTCACCAATAGATAGTTCGGTATTGGTGCCGTTGTAAGCAATAAAATGTTTTCCTTTGGCGCCACAGAATGAGCTAGATTTACAATTAGCACAACTTTGAGTTTGGCATGAGACGGTGATCTTCCCATCTTTTTGTATAGAAATAACAGATGCCTGTTCGTACATATAAGCCTCCTACGATGCAGTTTGCTCTTCAGGAGAAGCTACTTTATTTCGAATAAGTTCGATGTTGGTAGCCTTGCCTGCATCATCAATATCGATAACTACTCCTTGCAATTCGATCTTGCCCCAAGATTCTTCTGCTCGAGAAGGTACTTGAGTCAAGAATCGTTCTATTTCTGTGTCCGCTTTAAAGCCTCCGACACCAGCAGTGCTACCGCACATACCAATATCGGTGATTATGGCGGTCTGTCCATCGATAATCCTAGCATCAGATGTAAGGACTTTGCTATGAGTGCCGACCATTGTAGCACTCCTAGCTTTCACGTGATAGGCCATAGTTTGTTTTTCGGCAGTTGTCGTCGCATGAAATTGGAGACAGATTATGGGGGTTTCCTCTTTAAGTTTATCAATCAGGACATTGGCCATATGGTAGGGGTTGGCCAAGTGAGTCCGTGGAAAATTAGCATTGCCGAGAAGGTTTATAAAAGCAACGTTTTGCCCTTTTATTTCAAAGATACGATATCCACGTCCCGGCGTACCGGGTGGATAATTGGCAGGTCTCATAATTCTAGGGTTTTTAGCTATATACTCCACCATATCTTTCTTATAATAAGTTTTTTCACCAGTCATAAGCAAACCGACACCAAGTTTCAAAATTTGAAGAGCATGGTTTTTTCCTAGTCCATAACCATTTGTAGCACCTTCACCATTTGCTACCACAAAATCAATTCCATGCGATTCCTTGAGAGGTTTTAAACCTCCTTTCAAGGCATGGATACCGGGGCGACCAACAATTTCTCCCAGAAACAGAATTCGAATACTCATGACCATACTGTAGTTGTCTTTGCAACCTTTTTCAAGTTTCCGTGCACTCAATCGCAGTCAAGCTCATACTATTAAAAAGAAAATAGAGGTTTTAGATGTAGAAACAACTCTGTTATAGAGGAATGGGTCGATAATTTTTAGCGCATAAGGAGAGATAGTGTTAAGCGCTCCATCATAGATATGTATTTTCGTGATCCACTATAGAGGAATTCCCGGATTACAAGAATTTGTAATCCGGGGTATAACGAGACAAAGGGCTTGCTATGCGCGCACTGCTTTAAGCGCTGCTTCATAGTTAGGGTGGTCAGTTACCTCGGGGACATATTCAAGATAGGTTACCTTGTTATTTTCATCCAATAAGAAAATCGAACGGGCAATAAGACCAACATTAGGTAAATATGCACCAAAAGTGTGGGCAAAATTTCGGTCTTTGTAATCACTTACAGTAATTACATTTTCTACCCCAGCAGCGCCACACCAACGAGCCTGAGCAAAGGGGAGATCCATGGAGACTACAATGACGGTAACGTCTTTAAGTTTAGTAGCTTCTTGGTTGAAGCGTCGTACTTCAGCATCACAGACAGAGGTGTCTAATGATGGGACGGCGAGAATGAGCTTTTTTCCTTTAATTTTGCTTAGACTAAAAGGAGTAAGATCATTTTTCACGGCAGTAAAATTGGCAATAGTATCGCCCACATGTATTTCTGTTCCAACTAATTCTACGGGATTTCCGGCAAAAGTTACTTTCATAATGCACCTTCCTTATATCTTCTATTGATATATCACGAACATACAAAGAAACTCAGCAATCGGCAATACGCGTTGACAAATAAGGAATGTCTACGTTATAGTCACGGATGCGCCCAGATGGCGGAATTGGTAGACGCGCTAGGTTCAGGTCCTAGTGGCCGCAAGGCTGTGCAAGTTCAAATCTTGTTCTGGGTATTGCTTATAAACATTTATAAATAAATGAAATAATTCTGTTTGTTTTAGAAGCTACTTCCCTGTTTTAGACAAACTCATTTGAAAAAGTGACCCATTAATAATCACTATTATTCATAATCGTTTACGCTTATTTGGAACATTCTAACCGAAAATGTATACTATAGGTAGAAACACCAGAGAGAAGGGAAATGGTTAGAAAATGAGAGCTATGTACCCTATTCAAACGCCAATTACCAAGGATTTACTGGGTCTGCTATGTAGTAAAAAAATAAGAACTTCCCATACAACAAGGAAAACTAGTAAAAGTGGAGCAATGAAATATACCCATTTCAATTGAAAATTAGAGGAAAACTGCAGTTTGAAGCTTTGCGACCATATTTCTCAGGTCTCAAACAACACCATGTCCAGCAACACTGGAGATAGCAGGAAGAGCTCCGTCTATGGCGTCATGGAGTAAAATATCAATACATGCATCCAAACAGCCAGAGAGGAGTTTTGTTTCCAAATCCATATTCAGTATCGTCAGTGGCGATATACGCATGAGGAAGTCCATCCAATTGCTTCTTGTTCTTGTTTTTTCCTCCCACTTCACATCATTTACAAGGAAATCACTTTCTCTGAGTACCGAATTGAGTGTTTCTGGCTTAACTGGTTTACAAGGAAGGTTTCCTTGAAGTTGCCTATATTAAGATGGTTTTCTCCCAAAAGAATCATAAGATTTGTGTTATCTTTAGATTTTGATTTAATAGCAAACAAGGTATACGCTTAGTTTCTTCTCAATCTGTGTCAGTTTCCAGCCCCTTCCCATCATAGCCTCCAACAATAATGAATGTAGTAGTGAGCCTGGTGACAACCGCTAGCTCACGAAGCCTTCAAAAAACAAGATTACGACTATGTGAAGTACGCTGTTTGAGACGAAAAGTGAACTCTTCACGATAAAATTTAGATGTTCTTGAGCGAGAGATACCTGGTGAGTATCTAAATCCATCGTTTCAACAAACTTGCGGTCCGATGAAGGGGATACACACAACAGTAACTTCATGTGAGTACCCAAGTGTTATAACCACCCCAACCATCCGTATATGCTGCTGAGCTAGGTACAACAGCATCACACACAAACGACTTTAGGTATGCATCTGGAATGTAACGTATTCTAATACGACAAGGCCTTTGGGTTGTTCCATATCTAAGGATAGTACGACGGTCAATCACCACTACTCATACTGCTATCTCTAGGTGTAAAATTCGAAAATAGCGGACAAATTTGCCTAAAATTTAGCACTCTGAATTAGGACACACGGGTTAGAAATGGAGCTTAATTCTGTTTCAGAAGATTATCCATCATTCATCACCGTATCCCTTTGATCCTATTGACAGTTTTGAGTTGTTAGCACGAGATGCATTCTTGCTGAATCTCGCTTCTAGAGTCGGTATCTCCTTCAATGAAACAAGTGTACACGGGTAAGATTAATTATGAGGCATGGCGGAAACTTGTCCAAAGTCCATCCTTGTAGTATATTTTTGGAAAGAAGGAGTAAGGGAACAGTCAACAGTTTGTTTTAGGCAAGGGTTCAATCATCATATTTACCCTCTTCTTTTTTCAAAAGGAGCCTATCATGAACAATAATCATCAGAACCCAACCAAATCAAAAAAAGGTCATCAAGAACATGATCATCATGCAATGATGGTTCAAGATTTCAAGCGACGGTTCTTTATATCTTTAATACTTACCATTCCAATACTTCTGCTTTCACCCATGATCCACTCGCTCATGGGCGTTGATTGGAGCTTTCCAGGATCTCCATATATTCTGTTTGCACTCTCTACGATCCTTTTCTTTTATGGAGGTAAGCCCTTTTTCACCGGTGCAAGAGACGAGCTAAAAGAACGATCTCCTGCTATGATGACCCTCATTGCCTTTGCCATCACCATCGCATATCTCTACAGCACTGCAGCTACGTTCTTTTTAGAGGGTACTGACTTCTTCTGGGAGTTAGCAACCTTAGTAGTCATTATGCTTCTAGGCCATTGGATAGAGATGAAATCAGTAATGGGAGCCTCCCGTGCCCTAGATGAACTGCTCAAACTCCTCCCTGAAAAAGCCCATCTCATCCAAGCAGATGGAACCACCAAAGAAGTTGAAGTGACAGAATTAAAAGCGGGTGACTCAGTTTTGGTAAAACCGGGAGAGACGATTCCCATTGATGGTGAAATCTTCGCAGGAACATCAGAGATCAACGAAGCCATGATCACCGGCGAGTCTGTCCCCGTTGTTAAAACCCAAGGGGATGAAGTTATAGGGGGCTCCCTCAACGGTGACGGTCTACTCAAATTCACCGTTAACAAAGTAGGGGACGATACTTTTCTCTCTCAAGTCAAAAGGCTTGTAGAAGAAGCGCAAGCCTCTAAGTCTAAAAACCAACGATTGGCAGACACAGCAGCTAAATGGCTATTTTACATTGCGGCAAGCGCTGGAACAATAACTTTCATCGCATGGATGCTCGCCCGAGGTGACCTTGCATTCTCCATTGAGCGGGCAGTAACAGTCATTATTATCTCTTGCCCACATGCCTTAGGACTTGCCATACCGTTAGTCACTTCCATGTCTACTAGCATCGCAGCAAAGAACGGACTACTGATTCGAAATCGCCTTGCCTTTGAAGAAGCCCGAAACCTTGACGCAATAGTATTTGACAAGACCGGCACCCTCACAAAAGGAGAGTTCGGGGTTACCGATATGTATCCTGTTGATATTACAGAAAAGCAACTGCTCACCATCGCCTACTCAGTAGAGATAAATAGTGAACATCCGATAGCCCAAGGAATTGTTAGAAAAGGGGAAGAGCTTTCTATCAAAGCCAAAAAGGTCTTAGACTACCAGAGTCTCCCTGGTAGAGGATTGGAAGCGACTATCGAAGGGAAAAAAATACATGTGGTCAGCCCTGGTTACGTGAAAGCTGAAAAGATTGCATTTGACGAAGAAGCTTATGAAAGATTAGCAAAACAGGGTAAGACCGTTGTCTTCGTAGTAGAGGACAATATCCTTCTAGGCTTTATTGCCCTAGCCGACCAATTGCATGATAACGCGCTACAAGCAATCACCAAAGTACAATCGATGGGGATTGAAACCATCATGCTAACTGGAGACAACCAGAGAGTCGCCTCGTATGTAGGCAAACAGTTAGGTATAGATACCGTTATTGCAGAAGTTTTACCTCAAGACAAATCAGAGAAGATAGTAGCTTTGATGGAGGATGGTAAACGCGTTGCCATGATTGGTGATGGAGTAAACGACGCCCCTTCCTTAGCCGTAGCAGACCTTGGTATTGCCATCGGAGCTGGAACTGATGTGGCTATAGAGACCGCCGACATAATCCTAGTTAAGAGCGACCCTTTGGACATCGTGAACCTGCTTAAGCTAGCTAAGGCCACCTATAAGAAAATCGTACAGAACCTCTTCTGGGCTACAGCATATAATGCCATAGCTCTCCCCTTGGCAGCAGGAGTGCTATACAACCAAGGAGTTGTCATTAGCCCGGCTCTCGGAGCAGCCTTAATGTCCTTAAGCACTATCATAGTGGCCATTAACGCGAGGATGTTGAAAATAAAGAAAGATTAATAGAAAGGGACGCAACCTTACTAGTGGAGGCTAAGGCACCCTCATTGGGAATTAAACCATTTATCTAGCACTGCTAATATATGTTGTGTGGGTTGCTGTTGTCGCTTTTATGGTAGGACAACTTTTGGATAGAGGTCTCGAAAGTTCTTCCTTTTGTAGGCTAAAGGTTTAAAATTGGACTTTTAGGGGGATTTCGGTGTGTTAAATTTTGCACTAAAATTATCTCTTTTAATCTTTATTCGAGTACGTTCTTAAGAGATTTTTGCTATACAGTGTTGACGCATGCATCCAGCGAGGGATCTCTGTATAAGAGCTTCGGCGCTACTTGTAGAGTGATTAAATCTCAACAAACCAACGCAGGGGATTGCTCAGGCGGGTAAACGAATTCCGATTGCCGGCGTTATTACCGGCAATCAAATTACCTGTTTCTACTTTTTAAGTTCTTTCGAAATCTGTTGATACTCTTCTCGAGAAATTTTACCTTCAGCGTAGCGGCTACGAAGAATATCAAGGGCGTCGTGGGAACCTTTAGATTTAACCTGCAGTGCTAAAAAGAGAGCGACTAGGACAACTACAATGACTATAATTATCACGGTGATGACAATCCAGCCCCACCAGTTACCTGACCAGCCCATCATCCCGCCGGAAGAATAGCCCCAATCGCGATTTGGCCAGTTAAGGTTGCGATTTCCCATCATGTGAGGTCCCCAAGTACTAAGATTTCCGTTGTTTCGCAGGTAGTTATAACCAATCCAGCGGTGGGTCGAGGCAAGTTGTTCAGAGCCTTCACCACCTAGCATCTCATCCATCCATTGGTGTTGTCTTTCATCGCCAATCATGAGACCCATGACTGCGTCTCCTAATTCTTCGAGTAATGCCGGATTTACTTGATCGGCGTCAATCAGAGAGAGGCTTGCCACACCCTGATTTTGTTTGATTTCGTCGATGATAACACTAGCAGCTCTACCGTGTCCCTCCTCCTGTGCCCACAGTGTTGCTCCTACGATTAGGAACATAACACTTAAAGTCAAAATAAGTATTTTTTTCATATGGTGGTCTCCTTCAATTCTTTTCCTGCAGCTATTTTACATCAAAGGCCATCTTAGCAATCAAAAGTAGCATAAAAATGGCCTAATGTGCCAAAAAGACTATGCATTTAGCTCTCCATAACTCCTCCTGCGGAGTGAGAAATGCAATAATCTTTTAATCGTAGTCCATATTATGCGCTGCTCTTTATAATTTTTTTCCTTTTTCAAGAGCCGCAATAACAAGTTTCAATTTTTCTCGTATTTCTTCGGCCACAGATTCCACCACTTCGTTGTCTACCGCCTGCATGGAACTTACAGGATCTACTGCAGATACTTCGACCGTTCCCGAATCCCGTTCCTGGACAATCACATTACAAGGTAAAAAGACACCAATTTTATCTTCCGCTTCAAGAGCCTTGAGGGCAAAAGGCGGATTGCAAGCTCCTAGAATGCGATATTTTCGAAAGTCGACATTGAGCTTGGTTTTCATCGTAGATTGGACATCGATATCGGCAAGCACGCCGAAACCTTCTTTCTTGAGTGCCTCAATCACCATTTCGATACTCTTGTCAAAAGGTTGAGTAAGAGTTGTTGATATATAATAATTCATATTTTTTTTCTCCTTAAAAAAACTTCTTGATCGATGTAAACTTTATGCGTTTGATTTGATAGAGTATGTGCCTGTACTCCTAAGGACCTATTTCAGGTCTTTCTTCATTCGCTGAAACTCCTCATTGGTTAGTTCTCCGTTGGCATAGCGGCGCTTAATAGTTGCCAGAGCTTCTGTCTCTTCATCAAGATGTTGGTATTTTTTCTTGCCCTTAATAATAAGCAACACAATAGCCACAGTTACCAGTACCAGTAGGGCAATTATCAACCAAAAGCCTAATGGTGAATCTATATAGTTCCACCGAAAAAACCCTCCCATTCTGGGAGTTCCTCTATAGCCCCAATTATATCCATGCATGTAGTAGCCTCCTAGTTTTTCTTGCTGAGTTCTTCTTTCATGCGAAGAAATTCTTCTTGTGAAAGTGCCCCTTCTGCATATCTCTGTTTGAGAATGTCTAAAGGTGAACGTTCATTAGATTCCGGCATCCGATTTCTTGTGAAGTCGGTATTGCGAAAGATTAAGTATAAAATTAGTATGAAAAGTAATAATACTAAAAACATCATAAACAACTCCTTATACCATGAAGATATTCATCCAGAGGTATGTGATCCAAAAAGAGAATTGGACAGGCCATACGATCGACAACTTGCAAAAAAGATCCAGGGTGTGGGTAAATTTTCAATCCTTGTAATAACTGGCAGTAATTCTAGTTTCCACCTCAGCATCACTTCTTTGTATCCTTGCTCCGATTAATTCTACGGAATTCCTGGCAAAAGTTACTTTCAGAATCTACCTTCCTCATATCTTCCACTGATATATCACTAAGGTACCAGTAAACTTGTCCATCGACAACACTTTAACAAGAGCGAAATATCTAAACTTTAACAAGAGCGAAAATATCTAAGTAAGAGTTTCCAAGTGTGTCTAGATGGTGGAATTGAAAGAGGTAGTTTCTGCTAGGGACAAGTGTTTTATACACTACTCTGTAGAATTATCCTCCAGAAGAAAGATAAAAACATCATTACCGTTATTTTAATTCATATCTTGCTATAGCGATTCATACTCATTTGCACTTAATTTCGGTAGATTTAGTGATGTATACCTTGAGAGATAGTTCTACCTAAAGATTCGTCCCAGTGGCCGCAAGGCTGTGCAAGTTCAAATCTTATTTTTTTGGAGAATTGGGTGAGTTTTCTTAATATTTCTCATAATTGATATAATATCTCTATGCGTAATTTTTTTACGTTATAAAGGTGTAAAATTATGATTTAAGAATTTACCGTAGAGAATTATCGTTCCATCAAGGCCAAACAAACATTGAGTTTTCTCGCAAACAACAAGATACAAACAGGAGCAGAAGATTACTTGTGCACCCAAATAAGTGACTCCGTCCGCCTGCTGAAGCTTTGTGTGTTATAGCAAAATCTCATGTTGTTGCCATTGATGAATTGGAATCCTCTCTGCACCCTGACCTCGCAACCTTTTTTCTGCAAATGTTTCTCATGAACTCTAAAGACTCACAAATACTTGCAACGACTCATGCCCAATACATCATGGAGCTGGATTATATGAGAAGCGACATGGTTTGGTTTTGTGAAAAGGATGAGACTGGTGCCAGTGTGTATTATTGTGCCCAAAACATCGTTCCTATTGTACGTAATCCCTGTATTGAAATTTGGTTTTTGATGCACTTTATGAAGACGCCACAGAGCCGTATCTACGAGTCATATGAAGCCTTGGAAAAAGTGCTATGCAATTATCTTCCAAACTATGCAAAGAAAAAAGAATACTTTGCCTCCTCAGGCATCTTTAACAAACTTGAAGAAAACAATGGGCAGCAAAAGCTTTTTCTCAGAGATCTCTTTTCTAATCAAACATTTGGAAAAGTGTAAATGTTGCAACTTTCGGCAAGACTGTAAAGTTTGTGCGGGGGCACTGCCAACATTCTTTTAATCGATAACTGTAGAGCGACGGAACTCAACATCAACATTGGCCTTAGGGAAAGACATATTTTTTGTAGGTCATTTTTTGGGAAAAATTATTAGGTATCATCTGTTTGATGAGAGGATAGGAAATTGATCTACTTGATAAAGAAGGGTAAACAACCAGCAGAGGGTACCTGCTGGTTGTAAGTGACTCAATTCCATTGATTTTTATAATTAGCCTCTAGCTCCGTAGGTCTCTTCCATATCGACATCCTTGATATCTACCCCGAGGGCTTTGGCGACACCTTCACCATAGGCTGGGTCGGCTAAATAACAGTGACGGATGTGGCGTTTTTGCACTAATAGAGTAGTTCCTTGCATGTTTCTGCAGGTGTTCTCGAAGAGTCGTTGTTTCTCATCTTCTTGCATAATGTTAAAAAGTTTACCCACTTGCTCAAAATAATGATCATCATCCTCTCTAAAATCATAATGATCGATTGGTCCATCGCCGTCGTAAGCGGGCTCTGTGAGCTCATTCTGATCCCTCCACATTTCGTAAGAGTTGGGGTTGTAATGAACTGTCCCACCATAATTCCCATCTAGGCGCATTGCTCCATCGCGGTGAAAATGATTAGTCTCTACTTTGCTCCGATTTACCGGTATCTGATAGTGATTCACCCCTAGCCGATAGCGCTGTGCATCGCCGTAGGCGAATAGACGTCCTTGTAGCATCCGGTCAGGGGAGTATCCAATTCCTGGAACAATATTTGCTGGATTAAATGCTGCTTGTTCAACATCCTGGAAATAATTATCTGGGTTCTTGTTCAATTCAAAATAACCCACTTCATACATTGGATATTCACCATGATACCAAACTTTGGTTAAATCGAAAGGATTGTGGGGATGTTTTGCAGCTTGTTCCTCGGTCATAATCTGAACAAACATATTCCAACGAGGATAATCACCTCTTTCAATGGCTTCAAAAAGATCCCTTTGATTCGATTCACGATCCTTCGCGACCACTTCTTCAGCCTCAGCATCGGTTAAAAATTCAATTCCTTGGGCAGTTTTCATCGTAAATTTCACCCAAAATCGTTCATTTTCAGCATTAATGAAAGAATAGGTGTGGGAACCATACCCGTTCATATGCCGGAAACTCCGTGGAATACCACGATCGCCCATCGTAATAGTTACTTGGTGCAGAGCCTCTGGGAGCATCGACCAAAAATCCCAGTTATTTTGTGCAGAACGTAGATTAGTTCGCGGATCTCTTTTAACTGCATGATTGAGGTCAGGGAAGAGCATAGGATCTCGGAAAAAGAAGACTGGGGTATTGTTTCCAACTAAGTCCCAGTTTCCATCATCAGTATAGAATTTTAGTGCAAATCCTCTAATGTCACGCTCAGCATCAGCAGCCCCTCGTTCACCAGCAACGGTGGAAAAGCGGGCAAACATTTCAGTTTGTTGGCCAACTTTAGAAAATATTGCGGCTTTGGTCCATTTAGTAATATCCTTGGTAACTGTAAAAGTACCAAAAGCTCCTGAACCTTTGGCATGCATCCTCCGCTCTGGAATAACCTCACGGTCAAAGTGACTCATCTTCTCTAAATACCAAGTATCTTGTAACATAACGCCACCGCGGCGCCCTGCTGTCTGAATGTTCTCGTTGTGGGCAATAGGTCGCCCACTAATCGAGGTCAACGGCTTCTTCGGCGTTATATCTCGACCATCGCGGTCTTTCTTATCTTTTTTATCTGCCATACATTCCTCCTGCCTAATTGTTACACATTTTAAGCAGATTGCAAGTACTAGGAGGAATTATCATTTGATTTCCAGAAATAAATAGTTCCCTATTTTTTAGTTAATTGTTTTTGCTACTTCGATGTAGTCTCCAAAATGGGGTCTTTGCCCTTGCTCTTGGGAGGGGCGGGTTCTTCATGCATGGTCCAAAGTGGTTCAGTCTTCTTATTAAAAACTTTTTGCATTATTTGGCCCATAATCACCAAAAGAACCAAAGTTAAACCAAATCGCAAGGAAGCAAAACCGATCCCAAGAAATTTGATTTCTAACATCATCTGAGGAATTTTGAGAGCAGCCCAGCTTCCTAAAAAAAGGATTATGTTACTCACACTCGCACCCTGACCAAGTAAATATCCAGCTAAAGGAAAGGCGACATAAACCGGTCCTGTTGGCAGGGTTCCAAGTAATATGGATATAAGGGCTCCCTTAACCCCAGACCGAGAACCAAGCCATTGCTGAATTTTATCCTTAGGGATCCAGACTTCTAGAAGTCCCATGAGGATAAATACCGGAGGCATTATCAGGAGCATCTCTTTAAGATAATCGAGCGTAACACGGGAAGAGGCTTCTGCTTTATCAGGCCACCAGATGGCTAAAACAATAAAAGCTATAATGATAATTAAAATTGGAATACTTTTTTTCCAGGTTGATTTCATAATATTACCCCCATGAGAAATGCCAGTAGGAGGGCAGCTATAAAGCCAAACCCATTTCGCATCAACGTAAAGCGTTTCCCTAGATATTTAATCTCCATTGGTGCAGTTACTATTCCCACCATCATGAGTGAGGTTATAAAAGCAGCCACGGTCATGACGGTCGATCCTGCCCGCAGTAAAGAACCTGCTAATGGGAAGGCAATAAGAGAAGGAATTAATGTGATAGCACCTACAACTGCAGCAATCAGTGTGCCAATTAATCCAGCTTCTTCCCCTAGAAGCCTTGAGATTGTTTCTGGGGAGAGAATTCCAAGCGTTAAGCCAACTAAACCTAAAACTGCAATCAAACTAGGTGCGCTCTTTTTTAATACCTGCCCGGCAACCTTAAATGCTTTTAGTGTTTTTTCTTTGCTTTTTAGCAGAGAAAAGATTAGACATATTACTAAAATTCCATATATCACTAAAGTTGTTATCATGTGGCAACCTCATCTATTACTTTTGAAAAACTCTTTTTACTTGGCTCTTTATACACGGCCAATACTTTTTCAATTCGTGCTTTTCGATATTGTAGAACCTGAATCCACTCTTCCAAATTCTCTTCTCCTTCTGTTGTAATTTTATAAACTCTTTTACGAGGTCCTTGCTCTCCCTCTTGCCAATCTGAAATTACAAACCCCTCGTGTTCCATTTTACGCAATGTTCGGTACAAGGTACTCACATTGAGATCTTCGGGGGCAAATCCAAAGGGAATTAACTGTTCTGCCAACCCATATCCATGCATTGGGCCATCCCTTAAGAGTAAAAATAGGCATACTTCCATGAAGCGTTCCATGGCGTATCCTTTACTTCTGCAAAAATTATGCTTATCCATATGCGTCAGGTCTACTCCTTCTTACTACTATGTGCATGTTGAATATAGTAGTAATGCATATAGAAGTCAAGAGGGGGTGCCAACACAGCCATCATGTGAAAAAATTTTTATGTTTTCTTTAAAAATATGAGTGAATAGACTACTCCTAGTATTGGAATAATAATCAATATTCTGAACGCCGTATGCAAACTAAAGTATTGGTAACTCAAACCAAAGATCTGAAATCCAAGGATAGGACCAATACCATCAATCATTATGGCTTTTGCTCCTTGTGCTGAAGTCGCATAGGTATTGGGGAGTTTTTTCATAATAAGAATAGTGGTTGCCGGCCAGACAAAAGCGAAGGCAGCTCCTCCAATAAATTTGCCGAGGAAAAGCATGGTGAAACTACTATACCCCATAATTATCATGAAATAATGGAAAATTTGGAAGCAAAAACTCCAGATAATTAATTGTTTATAGGTCAATTTGTTGGAAATTTTCGTAATAAAAAGAAAGGTTATAAACTCTCCTGCGGTACCAATAGCCATGATTATACTGATTTGTACTGAATTATAACCATAGTTATTCATGAGTAGCGCTAAAAATTGGGTAAATCCTGATTCAGCTAATCCCCACAGTAATAGACAGACCATAAGAATTAAAAACGTTTTATTTGCCAAAAGATCACTAAGTTTACTTTTATCAGGATGGGGTAAGCGTGCTATCGTTTTAGGAAAAGATAGATATATGCCCAACAGAATGAGAAGTATTGCGATGTGAAGAGAAAAGATGGCAGTGATGGAATATTGCTTAATACACTGTCCGGCAACGATACTAGCAACAAGGAATCCAATCGGTCCGGCAGATCTGAAATATGAATAATTTCCCGATAAATCGCCTAAACGACAAGTTAATTGTTCGTCAACAATAGTACTAGCTGGGGCAATACCGAATCCTAGTAAGAATATGCCAACCATAATTGTTGGAAAATTTTCTGTATTTTTGATAAGTAATATACCGATAAGATTTATTAGTAAAAAAGTGAGAAGTGAATATTTGAATATTTTAAAGGTATCCACAAGAAAGTTATTAAAAAGCATTCCTATAACATAGCTGAAGGAGAAAAGACCGGTTGCTAGTCCAATCTGAGTGCCACTAAATCCGATAGCATCGTAATAAATCCCAAGATAAGGAATTAGTACTGAAAAGGATGCCCAATAAAAAAAGTAAAAAAAAAGTAATTCAGGTACCCAGAACCAACTAATCTTTTCATGTATGTATCCTTACAATGCACATTATGCCTATTTAATTATAAATATAGAGGAAACCAATAAAGGTATCAAGGTTAAAGCACTGCTAAGGAAACAAATAAGTGTAGCATCATATTTTTATTAAATAATATGTTCAATCGGAAGTTCAGGAAATGCTTTATGATAATATGTGGCAACATGTGATCGATGGCATTGCAGAGGATCTTTCTCATAACAAATTAAAACTATATTTTGGGTTTTTGCTAATTCGTTTATCTGTTCAATATAGTCTGGATTTTTTGCAAGAATATTCTTTTCATGCCAAGCAAACAACTCTTCTCGGCGATCAGCTTGTAAATATTCCCGTTTAATTTTATTAGGAACGCCTACTTCAGGCATTGGAACATAGAGAATTCCAGCCTCGCTAAGATATTCGCTAAATTGGTGCTTTGCAAAGTCCCGTTTCCTACTATTGGGATTGCCCCTTACATCAATTACTGTTTTGATATTCCTCTGAAGTAATTTTACGATGAAATTTTCAATACCAATGCCTTCATACCCCATCGTATAGAGAGCATGGGGAGAGTTTTTAATCTCTTTTTTAAGTTCGGCTTGCTTGGAATAAAAATCTTGAGAGAACTTAAATTTGGTTAACCAGTCACTGTTAATAGTGTAAAAGGGGTCCATATTAGCGGTAAGTGTGATCAATTCCTCCAAAGTATAATCTTTATAACCCTGCACTATCTTAGTCAGGATTTCTTTATCTGAAATTTTTAGTTTAATTTCTAGTTCAGTAAAAGCTTTCTGATTCAGATTCACACGAGAATATATGGTATCTTCCTGATAGGTGAGTAGATGTTCTTTCACCAATATTTCCACATCTGAATTGATCGTGAAAGAGTAACAACCATACTTACCGGGTATAAATTCAAAAGTAGGAGTTTCCCCTTGTTCTGCGCTGACCAAAAATAGTAGCTTTTGCAGTTCAATAACTGTGATAGATCTATGTAATTCATCTAAAAGGGATAATAAGAGCTTTCTTCTATAAAACATAAGCAGCCCTCCATCTAAAGATAATATACTTCTATAAAAAAAAGGGGCAACTGTATTGCAATAAAAGAGCTAAATTGGCCAAAAATGTAAATTATAGATATATTAGGATTATATACTGTTTTAATGGAGGAGATTTTATGTTTCAGAACTTACAAGATACAATAATGTTGAACAATGGTGTGGCCATGCCTTGTATGGGCTTAGGGGTATTTAAAGTGGGCGATGGGTCTCCAGTGATCAATGCTGTTACCTCAGCACTACGATACGGATACCGCAGCATTGACACAGCGGCAGTCTACGGCAATGAAGTAGGAGTTGGACAAGCTTTGAAAAAGAGTGATCTTGACCGGGAATCTGTATTTATCACTTCTAAGGTCTGGAATGAAGACCAAGGGTATGAATCTACCTTACAAGCCTTTGAAACAAGTTTGAAGAAATTAGATGTAGAATATTTAGATCTTTACTTGATCCATTGGCCGGTAGCAGGAAAGTATCTAGATACTTGGCGTGCAATGGGTGAACTCTACAAACAAAAAAAAGTACGTGCCATTGGAGTTAGTAATTTTCACATACACCACCTAAAAGATATTTTAGCGGCAAGTGATATTGTCCCTGCGGTAAATCAAATTGAACTGCATCCGCTCTTAAACCAGAAAAAAATTCGCGATTTTTGCCAATTAAATAACATTGTGGTTGAAGCTTATAGTCCGTTAATGAAAGGCAATCTAAACCTCCCGGTCCTTGTTGATATTGCCGAGCGCTACAAAAAAACACCAGCTCAGGTAGTCCTTCGCTGGAATGTGCAACATGGAATTGTGACTATTCCTAAATCAGTACATGATTATCGGATTCGCGAGAATTCTCAAATCTTTGATTTTTCATTATCGGATGAAGAGATGGCTGAAATTGACGCTCTAAACCAAGATAAGCGTTTTAGCAGCAATCCTGACTCATACGATTTTTAAGTAAGCTTTTGTTTATCGCGCCAGCGCTTTAAAAAGACTTGGTAAGCATACACATGGCCTTGAATTTCGGCATTCTTGATTTCACCTCGCCCCCCCCAGTCTTGTCCCTGGTAAATCAGAAGGTGATGATATTCCAGTTCAACATCTTCAATTATAAAATTGGGGTCTTCTGAACGGAGCGTGAGTAGGTTAAGCATTAGTTCATATTCTGAGTCAAGAGTTTGTTGTTCGATGGGCATGTGTATTCCTTTTTACGTTGTGCGTTTAGATAATCGGTTAAACATATCTAGAAGTAAATAGGAAACTTCTTCGTTACCTAACTTCTGGATGTCTCTATGGGCCCTTTTTGCGTAGGAGTTTGAAATAGCTTTTGCTTTTTCGATTCCCTGCAACTCACGGGTTAAGATAATCGCACGTGAAATATTCCGATTTGTAAGTTTTTGTTTGTGAATGAGAGTATGTAACGCTCTTTGTTCAACTGGCAAAGAGCGTTCACTTGCCAAGGCCTCTAATAGGGGAAGCGTGGGAATACCACTCGATAAATCTCTTCCAGTCTCTTTTCCTAGCTTATCAGGGTTGCCGTTGTAATCTAGAATATCGTCTTGAATCTGGAAAGCCATCCCCATATTATAACCAATGCGGTGCAACCGACGCTGTAAACAAACGGGAGCTTGGGTCACAGCAGCTCCAGCGTAGGCACTCAAAGCAAAAAGAGATGCAGTTTTTCCAGCAATTCGGCGTAAATAGGTTACAGTCGAAATTGAGAAATCACCATATCCAGCATCTTGTTCTAGCTCACTTTCACATAAGCGGCTAAAAGCGTTGGCGACTGCTGAAGCTTCAAGGTCTCCCTCTTCTCCACCAATTAAAGACATAGCACGTGAAAGTAAATAGTCACCGGCTAATACAGCCTGTTTGGCTCCCACCCGAGCATGAAGGGTTGGTACGCCTCGGCGAGTACCAGCATTGTCAATAATATCATCGTGAATCAATGAGGCCATGTGGATCATTTCTAAGACACTAGCAATTCGTAGGGCCTCATTTTTACGCTCCTGATTTCCTAAGCGTGCTCCAATCATGACTAACGCTGGTCGCAATAGTTTCCCTCGAGTTTCCAGTTGTGACGTTAACAACCCCTTCACAAAGGGATGGGCATGTTCAATTGCATTATCTATTAAAGAGCTAACAATTGTTAAATCATTTTGAATTCTTGGCTCGTTCTCCCAAAATCCACCCATAGTTATTTAGTTGCATCCTTTTGACGAGCAAGTTGACGTTCCATTTGCTTGCGAGTAAACTCTGGTTCATCCATGAAGAGGTAGAGTTTTTTTGCAATTGGCGTTTTGTTCCAAAGTTTTTTCAAATAGGGCATGACCCAATAATCGAGCCCAAAAGCACGCCCGGCTCCACCTAGCATCACAATGGAGACTGCCATAAACCAGATTATTTCTTTGCCAGCAAGTGCTCCAATTAAAAACATAACCGAAAGTCCCAAAGATACAATTGCTGCCGGGAAGGTAAATAGACCAGCGATGAAACACAAACCAATACCTACTTCTGCCAAAACAATCATAATTTGGAAAAAATAGGGAGCGGTAGCCACAAAAGTCGTATTTATCCAGTTAAATAAAGCCAGTGGTTCTTTAAGCAATGGCGGTGCAAATTGTTGAACCGTCTCTCCCACAGCAGCAGTTGCTGCTGTAACACTATCGGCTATAGGTTGGGTAGCCGCAGTAACAGTCTCTACTACAGCCTGAGTAGCTGCAGTAACACTATCGGCAATAGGTTGGGTTGCTGCAGTGACAGCTTCTGTTGTTGTGGCAATGCCATTGGTAGCAGCCGAGACTGCATCCCCATTAACAGGAGGTCCCCAGTAAACTTTACTGCCCGTAGTATCGGTGAGCCAACCTCCGGTAACTTTATTAATTCCTTCGATAAGCCACATTACGCCAAGGAACATACGTAAGAATACAATCCAGTAAGTCGGAAAGCGATAGGCGGCCAAACCTCCGATGAGTGATCTATTATGTTTAATGGTTAAGATTTCATGTTTGAAGTAGTTCCAGGCACCATTAATTCCACAGACCCCAAACTGGTAATACATATTAACCATGTGTTTAACAGCTTGGGCGAAGAAGCCAGAGAGGACGATTCCTTTCGTCTCAGAGACGGCATAACGACCGCCAATCGAGATCATAAAACCATGGAAGTTAGATTTAAATGGTGCTACAGGTTTTGTTTTGAGCCCCAATTCTCCTCTAACATTATGAATAATACCATTTGCAGCTACAGCAGCAGTTTGCTCAGCCGCTTCTACAATCTGTGGAACAGGTTTTCCGTTTTCCATCAACCAAATTCCATCTCCAGCCAAATAGACGTTGTCATAATCGGGAGTCTTCATGAATTCATCGACCCGTTTACGTTGTACTTTACCATCAGTTAATTCCAGCGCATGAGCAAAACTAGAACCCCGAATACCGCAAGTCCAGATGAGTGTGTTGGTTTTAATAATTGAACCGTCACGGATAGTTAGGCTATCTTTATCTACATTGATAATCAGGCTATTGGTTCTAACTTCAACCCCTTTTTTCTCCATGTAAGCAATTGCTTTTTTGCGAGGTTTATCGGAAATCATATTAAGAATATTACCAAGAGCTTCAACGTTAATGAGTTTTACTTCATCATAGTCGACCCCATACTCTTTGCAGAGGATTGGTAGCCATTCAATGAGCTCTCCAACCATCTCAACTCCAGTAAAACCACCACCGGCAACGACGAATGTCAACATTTGTTTGCGAATAGCTTCGTCTTGTTCGTAGGAGGCATCCCTGACAATATCTATGATGTGCTTTCTGATACGAAGAGCATCAGCTATTCCCCAAAGATAAAAGGCGTGTTCTTTTACCCCAGGAATATTGAAGTCTGTGGCTTCAGCTCCGGTTGCAATGAGAAGCTGGTCGTAGGAATAATTTCCCCCAACTCCTTTTAAAACTTGTTCTTTAAAGTCGATAGTTTTAATTTCGTCACGAATTACTGTTACCATTTTTCCAGAAAAAATTCTGTCAAATGAAATTTTTACGGATGCTTCATCCACCCGATTGCCAGCAACTTCATGTAATTCAGTCATTAAAATGTGATACTTATGGCGATCAATTAAAGTTATTTCAACTTTATCTTTCATCTTTTTAAAAGCTTTGTGCAGTTTTTTAGCCGCATGGACTCCGGCATAACCTCCACCAAGAATTACGATCCGTTTTTTATCCATGTTTTTCTCCTTCTTCATAGGTCATAAACCATATTGGTTTTGGCCGAAACTAATATCCGAATTTGCAGTTCGGTTGTGATAGGTTGCAGTTTCTTCAAGAATGCGATATATCACTTACATAGTAGTACCATGAAACAGACAAACAATGCAATTCAGTTCTTTTTTATCGTAATAGTTTTTGTATTAATCTCAACTATTTCTTGTTCCAAGACCAATTCGGAAGCATATAGGGAGCCCCAAGCTCGTTCAGAACTTCTGTTAGGAACATCGTGCCGTATTACAATCTATGATAATCCTTCCCAAGAGGCTTTTGATGCTGCCTTTGCTCGTATTGCCGATATAGAAGCTCGGATGAGCTTGCATAGCATAACGAGCGAAATAGCTGAGATTAATAGAGCTGCCGGAATTGCTCCAGTCGCCGTTTCTTCTGATACTTTTAATGTAGTACAGAAAGCTCTTGCAATTGCCAAGTTAAGCCAAGGTGCTTTTGACCCCACCGTTGGACCATTAGTGATTGCTTGGGATATTGGCGGAGATGCGCCGCGACGACCATCGCAAACTGAAATTGATGCCCTTTTGCCCCTTATTGGCTATGAACGGGTCTTTCTTGATGAAAAGAGTCAAACGGTTGCTTTGCAAGATGAGAACATGAAGCTAGATCTAGGAGGGATTGCTAAGGGGTATGCCGCTGATGAAGCGGCCAAGGTCTTAACTTCTTTTGGTATAAAAAGTGCTATTATTAATTTAGGTGGAAATGTATTGACTATGGGGAAAAAAGTCGATGGCAGTCCATGGCGTATTGGTATCCAAAATCCATTTGCAGAACGCGGCGGTCATGTAATGATCGTTAACTTAGATGCTCAGACTCTAGTAACCAGTGGTCCCTATGAACGTTATTTTGAAATCGATGGAATTGTCTACCACCACATTCTTAATACCACAACAGGTTATCCTGTGCAAACAGATATTACGAGTGTAAGCATTATTGGTGATGAATCGTTTTTAGCAGATGCCCTTTCTACCGCAGTTTATTCCTTGGGGCTTGAAAAAGGGATGGACTTAATTAACTCGATAGATAGCGTAGATGCAGTTTTTATTGACGCCAAAAATCAGATATATTTATCAAAGAATTTCGCCAACGGATCTTATACCTACTCAATCTCAGATAACAAGTTTTCAGTTGTTAATTAACCTTTTATATAACTGGAAAAATAGCGAGATTCCCCAGCACAAAGAGAGTCCAGAGGATTATAAGGTGTAATGTGTTCTTGCCAATATTTCGGGCAGATGAAGTCACAGAGGCCTTTTCTTTGACCTGTGTTGAAAAAGGCTCCTTTCCTCCAACCGACAATTGTAACAACATGTTATCAATCGCTTTAATAAAGGGACGCTTAGGAGTTATAGTTCGCCAGATTGTAGTTATTCGTTCAAAATAATAGAATTGTAAAGATATAAGCTTACCTAGCTTACCTGGGAAGTTTGGGCGGGCGGTAACCATATAATGGGATAGATACAATAGTGCTATCAAGGTAAAAGCTTTGCGAGCCCCTAGGACTAAAGCGCCAGCGGTAATAGCAAAATTCCCAATTGAAAAAAGCTGTAAGCCATGAGGTTGTAATAGATGGGCGCTAGAAACTGAGAATAAAAGGATAAGATTAGGTAAGATTCTAAAGCGGCGACCATGTGAAACTGCTAATACAATAACATAGAGAGCTTGTAGTATTATCCCGATAAAGCTTTTTTGGAGTAAAATAGCAGGAAGGGTTAGCAGTCCCATCGCTAAACGGATATTTGCTGTTTTCATAGCGACCCTTCCCTTAGAGAACGATACCACGCTGAATTTTGCTCAAACTGCTGTGCAAACACGCCTAAAATTATAGAAGAAATCAAACCAACAACGAGAAATGGGGGGGCAATAAGTTTTGCAGCGGCTCCAAACAAGAGGTACTGGCTCAAAGTCAATTGGGCAACATTGCTAGCCATAGCGCCTGCAATACTGACTCCAATTAAGCTCACCCATTGCTTAAAGAACCGATATACAATGTACATAAGTAAGGTACTAGCAAAAGTCCCGGCAATGGAGAAGAGGATTATATAGGAAAAGATTGTGCCGGTAATTAAACCTTGACCGAGTACTTTTAAAAGGGCGAGCAAAATATATTCACGTTTTGTAAGCAATCCAAGCCCGATAATAAGAGGTAGATTCGCCAGCCCAATCCGCATAAAAGGGACTGGTTTTGGAATAAGGTATTCCACAGTTGAGAGGAAAAGGGCGCAAGCTGCGAGTAAAGCAACGAACTCTATCCGAACTTTTGGTGAACTAGAAGGATATGTCATCTACACCTCCTGCTTGAGGTTCGATACTACCTTCAAT